>MDTB01238577.1_pt1 | contig 11056 bp, 10 predicted proteins | sample 811161 | NCBI WGS metagenome assembly MDTB01 (sample SAMN05326650, study PRJNA326480) | marine metagenome | isolation source: seawater | place: Mediterranean Sea | collected 2009
TTAAAAATTTCATCCATTAAGCTATATGCTTAATAGACTTTCTTTTGACATGTGACAACAAAATATATACTGCTGCAGGAGTAATTCCATCGATTCTTAAAGCTTGACCCATTGTTTTTGGCTTTATTTTCTTAAATTTAGCTTTTACTTCATTTGATAATCCCGATAAAGCGTCATAATTAACCCTTTCTGGAATTATAAGGTTTTCATCTCTTTTAAAAGCTAAAATATCTGCTTTTTGCTTTTTTAGATACCCTCTATAATGAGCATTAATTTCAATTTGACTATCGATTTCCTTATTATAATAAGGTATATCTGGCCAAATTTCTCTAATTTTAGCCATATCTACACCTTTTTGAGTTAATATTTCATTTGAAGATCTTAAAACACCATCTTTAGCTATTTTAATCCCATGTTTTCGAATTTCAGACGGAGAAATATTAAAACTTAGCATCTTATCAGAGATTTTATTGATCTTTAGCTTTTTATCAATAAATACGTCTTTTCTGAACTTTGAAATTAATCCTATTGAAATTCCCTTATCTGTAAGCCTTTGATCTGCATTGTCAGCTCTCAAACTTAACCTATACTCAGCTCTAGAGGTAAACATTCTGTAGGGTTCAGCTACACCCTTAGTAACTAAATCATCTATCATTACTCCAATATATGCATCTGAACGGTCTAGTATAAATGGTTCACCGCCTTTAAATGATAATGCAGCATTAATTCCTGCAATTAAACCTTGTGCTGCCGCTTCTTCATATCCAGTAGTTCCGTTAATCTGGCCAGCAAGATATAAATTAGGTATTTTCTTGGTTTCTAAAGTTAAAAATAGTTCTCTAGGGTCAATGAAGTCATATTCTATTGCATATCCTGGTCTAATAATAGTAACATTTTCTAAACCATTGATATTATTACATATTTCTTCCTGAACTTTAGCTGGCAGTGAAGTTGATATGCCATTTGGGTATATTACATGATCATTTAATCCTTCAGGTTCCAAAAAAATCTGGTGGCGATCCTTTTCTTGGAATTTTACAACTTTATCTTCTATGGAGGGGCAATACCTGGGTCCAACTCCTTTTATAGTACCTGAATACATTGCGCTCTTGGTTAAGTTTTTCTTTATAATATTATGTACCTTGTCATTGGTATAAGTCATACGACAAGATACTTGTTTGTTTAAATTTTTTTTAGTTAAGAATGAAAAAAAATAAGGATCATCATCTGCAAATTGTTCTTCTAAGTTTTTGAAATTTATTGTTCTTGAATCTAATCTTGGTGGTGTGCCGGTTTTAAGTCTTCCAATTTTAAAATCATATTTTTTAAGTTGTTCGCTCAAACCTGTTGAAGGTTTCTCATCATACCTTCCAGCAGGAGTCTTTTTATCTCCAATATGAATTAAACCATTCAAAAAAGTGCCGGTTGTTAGTATTAGCTTCTTACATGAAACTTTCTTACCAGATTGAGTTTCAAAACCACTTATTTGATTTTTGACAAATAAAAATCCAATTACAGAGTCAGAATAAATGCTTAAATTACAATAGTTTAGGAGTTTTTCTTGCATAAAACGTTTATATAATGACCTATCTGTTTGTGTTCTAGGGCCTCTAACGGCAGGTCCTCTACTCCTATTCAGTAGTCTAAATTGTATACCAGACTTATCTGCTACATCTCCCATTACGCCATCAAGTGCATCTATTTCTCTAACAAGGTGTCCTTTACCCAGGCCACCGATTGCTGGATTACATGACATCTCACCAATACTTTCAGTTTTATGAGTAAATAGAGCGGTGTTTACGCCTAATCGTGCGGAAGCTGCCGCTGCCTCACAACCTGCGTGTCCTCCTCCAATTACCACAACATCAAATGATAAATCATTTTTCATAATCTAAATTTATAACTGATTAAAATATTTACAAGAAATCAGTAATTATCGTTAAATAAGCCTCAATTATCAATGAAAATGAACATAAATAGGCCAAAAATACAGCAAAAAGTTAATTATTTTCCTATACAAAAATCGTTGAAAATACTACCTAATATCTCCTCGACGTCAACTTTTCCTACAATCATTCCTAAATGTCTTGTTGCTAATCTTAAATCTTCTGCTGCCTTATCAAAATCTTCAGTGCCACTTTTATTATTAAAATTTTTTAGGTGTTCTAAAGATTTAGTTAAGTGTTGGCGATGTCTTTCTCTAGTAATAAAAATATCATTGGTCATGATAAATTTATTTGTTAATTTTTTTTTAATTTTTAAAATTAGTTTCTCGATATTTAAATTATCTTTTATTGAAATTAAGACATGGTCATAATCATTAATCTTAGAGTCTATGTTTCCATCTAATAAATCTAATTTATTAACCACTAATATTGCATTTTTATCTGCCAGATCGTCCAAAATACTAGTAAAATCAATATTTTTAGCATCTATTACGATTAACTTTAAATCGGCATCTTGAGCTTTTTTTAAGGCTAGTTTAATTCCTTTTTTCTCGATTTCGTTTTTTGAGTCTCTAATACCAGCGGTATCAGAGATTACAACTGGATAACCCTCTATATTTAAATGTGTTTCTATTACATCTCTTGTTGTTCCGGCTATTTCTGAAACAATAGCAACATCTCGATTAGATAAATGATTCAACAAACTTGATTTACCTGCATTAGTTGGACCTATAATAGCAATTTTAAAACCTTCTCTAATTCTTTCACCAACCTTTTGATCATCTAAAATTTTTTTTATATTATTATAAATCTCAACTGAATTATTTTTAATTTTATTTAAAATATCTTTTGGTAAGTCTTCATCAGGAAAATCGATCTTTGCTTCTACATATGATAAAATTTTTAAAAGTTTTTCTCTTAAATCATTAAACTTAATTGCAGATTTACCATTCATAATTTTTATTGCTTGTTGTCTCTGAATTTCTGTTTCAGATGAAATTAAATCAGCAATACTTTCGGCTTTTAATAAACTTATTTTACCATTTTGAAAAGCTAACTTTGTAAACTCACCCGGTTCTGCTAAACGGCATTCTTCTATTTTTGAAATAGAAGTATGTAGAGCCTCAATTACTGCTTTGCTACCATGCACATGAAATTCAGCCATATCTTCACCTGTATAGCTCTCAGGCCCTGGGAACCATAAAACTAAAGCTTGGTCAATCAGCTCAGAAGTATTGATTTTATTAATGTTTCTGAGTGTTGCTACTCTAGGAGTTGGAAGTTCACTACCAGTAAGACTTTTAATCACTTTAGCTGTTTTTAATCCAGAAACTCTAATAATTGCTACACCAGAGATGCCTGGTCCTGAAGAAAGAGCATAAATTGTCATGCTAATATTATAACTTCAATTTTATATGTCTGTAAAACTTTAATTCTTAAAAATTAGGATATATATTAATAATAGTTAAATGTCAGTAGGGCAGAACAAACAACCTAAGTAATGGAGATCAAATGATTTGTTGGGTCGCCTCCTATCCAAAAAGTGGAAATACGCTAGTAAGAGCTATCTTAAGTTCTTTATTAATCTCTGATAATGGTATTTTTGATATTGATAAACTGAGCTTTATACCCAACTTTCCACAAAAGAGATTCTTTAAAGACTTAACAGAAGAGCGGGCCAATATAAAAGAGGTGAGTAAATTTTGGATAAGAGCTCAAGATAAAATTAATGAAAATAAGAAACTAAGGTTTCTTAAAACTCATAACGCAAATACTTGTATTAATAACAATTATTTTACAGATAAGAATAATACTGTAGCAGCAATTTATATTGTTAGAGATCCAAGAGATGTATTAATTTCTGCAGCTAAACACTATGATATTTCAATTGAAGAAACTATTAGACTTATGTTCGATGAATACGCTCATACAATGCCAAGAAAAGGATTAGAAAATGAGGTTGTTACATTTTTAGGATCGTGGTCATATCACTATAAATCCTGGATAAATATGGGCAATAATACTCTTCTATTAAAATATGAAGATATAATTTTAGATAAAGAAAAAGAAGTTTTAAAAATAATTAAATTTATTAATAATTTTATGCATTTAAAAGTTGATAAAGAAAAATTAGAAAATTGTATTAAAACAACTTCATTTAATAATATGGCTAATATAGAAAAACAAGGTTTTTTCAAGGAAAATTCAATATCAAAAAATAAAAAAAAAATTAAATTTTTTAATAAAGGTGTTTCTGGAGATTGGAAAAATACACTGAACAATGCTCTGGCTGGACAGATAGAACAAAAATTTAAAGAAGAAATGATAAAGCTTAAATATATTTAGAATTATTAAGCCGGTTTGTTCATTGAGTTAAAAAAATCTGAATTATTTTTAGTTTCTTTTAGTTTTGAATTAATGAATTCAATTGCATCCATTGTACCCATGGGAGCAATGATTCTTCGAAGAACATTCATTTTTTGAAGGTCGTTTTTATCGAATAGTAACTCTTCTCTTCTAGTTCCAGATTTAGTTATATCTATTGCTGGATAAATTCTTTTATCAGCAATTTTTCTATCAAGAACAGTTTCACTATTTCCTGTGCCTTTAAATTCCTCAAAAATAACTTCATCCATTCTGCTTCCTGTATCAATTAAGGCGGTTGAAATTATTGTTAATGATCCACCTTCTTCAATATTTCTTGCTGCTCCAAAAAATCTTTTGGGTCTTTGTAATGCATTAGCATCCACACCTCCTGTTAAAACTTTTCCTGAGCTAGGAATTACAGCGTTATAAGCTCTTCCAAGTCTAGTTATCGAATCAAGTAAAATAACCACATCTTTTTTATGTTCTGTAAGCCTCTTAGCTTTTTCAATAACCATTTCTGCTACAGCTACGTGTCTTGAAGCCGGTTCGTCAAAAGTAGAGCTGATAACTTCACCTTTTACAGTTCTTTGCATATCGGTTACTTCTTCTGGTCTTTCATCAATAAGTAAAACCATTAAATAACATTCGGGGTAATTCGCTGCAATTGAATTTGCTATACTTTGTAAAATCATAGTTTTACCAGCCTTAGGAGGTGAAATAATTATAGATCTTTGCCCTTTACCGATTGGACTCACGAGATCAATTAATCTTGGAGTTAAATCCGGGCTCTTCTCAGTCTTAATTGTTTCAACTTCCATAACTAATTGTTTATCAGGATATAGTGGTGTTAAATTATCAAAAGCTATTTTATGACGTGTTTTTTCAGGCTCCTCAAAGTTTATTTTACTAACTCTTAATAAAGCAAAATATCTTTCTCCTTCTTTAGGTGATCTTACGGGTCCCTCTACTGTATCTCCTGTTCTTAATCCAAATTTTTTTATCTGGCTCGGACTTACATAGATATCATCTGGACCAGGCAAATAATTTGATTCCATGGCTCTTAAAAAGCCAAATCCATCTTGTAGTAGTTGCAAAACTCCAGCTCCAGTTATTTCCTCTTTTTCCGCAACTTTTTTTAAAATAGCAAATAAAATTTCTTGTTTCCTTAATGTGCTAGCATTTTCAATTCCAAGTTTTTCTGCTTGCGAAACTAACTGCTCTGACGATTTTAATTTTAATTCTTGAATATTCATGTGTTGGGATTTTATTAAAGATTTGTTAGATACAATAAATATATATACTCTTTTAACTTTTTCAAGCCTAGATAGGCTTAAAAACTACAATAAAAACAATCAAAATAAGCAATATTGTTGGTACTTCATTAATTATCCTGAAAAATTTGGATTTTTTAGTATTTTGATCGGTCGCAAACAACCTAACACATTTGCCTAAATAAAAATGATAATGAGTCAATAATAAAACTAAAATTCCTTTCAATATAACCCATAAATCATAAAAAACTTGTACACCTAAACTTCCAATTAATAAAATTCCAAAAATCCAAGTTAAAATCATTGCAGGCATCATAATATAATTAAACAATCTTCTCTCCATAACCTTAAAAATTTCACAGGTTTCTTTTTGTCCAATGTTTTCAGTATGGTAAACAAATATTCTGGGAAGATATAATAATCCAGCCATCCAGGATATAACTGAAATCAAATGAAGTGCTTTAAACGTTAAATATAAATTCATTTTATTTTAAAATTAAATAATCTTTAACCAATTTGGTTAATAAATTAATGTGATCCTCATTATCATTCAGACAAGGCACATAATCAAAGTTTATTCCTCCATTATTCATAAAACTTTCTCTTCCTTGAATATTTAATTCCTCAAGAGTTTCTACACAATCTGAAGAAAATCCTGGACTTATCATTAATATATTTTTTTTTCCCATTTTAGGTAGGCCTTCAAGAGTTTTATCGGTATAAGGCTTTAACCACTCCCTTGGTCCAAATCTTGATTGAAATGTTGTCTCTATTAAAACATCTTTAAATTTTTCTTTTATTAATCGTGTAGTTTTTTGACAATAACATTGATATGGGTCTCCTTTATCAAAATACTCTTTCGGTATTCCATGATAAGAAGCAATTATTAAATCTGGCTTCCATTTTATTTCTGACATTTTTTTTTTAATACTGTTAATTAAGGCCTCGATATAAAGTGGTTCACTTTCATAATGAGGAATAACTTGAAGGCTTGGCTGCCACCTCATTTTCATTAAATTTCTATAAACTTCGTCGCAAACAGTGGCTGTAGTTGCAGCTGCATATTGAGGATATAATGGTAGAATTATAATATTTTCACATCCTTTATTTTTTAGTAAATTTAATTTACTTTTTATACTTGGATTGCCATATCGCATTGCAAAATCTACTATTATATTTTTATTGCTTATTCTTTCACTTAATTTTTTAGTTTGCAGATTTGTATAATATCTAAGTGGAGATTCGTTTATTTCTTTCATCCAAATCTGTTTATAAGCATGTGCGCTTTTAGAAGGACGAAATGTTAAAATGAAACAATTAAGTATAATTTGCCAAAGAATGGGGTTCACTTCTATTACTCTTCTATCTGAAAGAAATTCTTTTAAATATTTTCTTACATCCCACCAACTTGTAGAATCTGGGGTTCCAAGGTTAACAAGTAGAATTCCTGTTTTACCATATTTAACTATTGGGTGTTGATTTATAGTATCATTTTGCATTTAGTAATCTTTTACCATCTTGACCAAATAATCAACCATATCAGGGCTAGTTTCTGGCAAAACTCCATGGCCTAAATTAAAAATATATGGATGATCTTTAAAAGTATCTAAATATTTTAAAGCTTCTTTCTTTAAATTTTCTTTATTTGTTAATAAAACTTTAGGATCAAGGCCTCCCTGAACAGGTATTTTTACTTCTTTACATATTAAAGTTGGGTTAACATCATAATCAATATTAATTACATCTGGCCCAACAATATCACAATAATTTTTATAATTTTTTATTCCTCGTGGAAAACAAATTACTGGAATATTTAAAGATTTAACATAATTTACTAAATTTAGAGTTGGTTTATAAACATACTTTGATAAATTTTTTTCCTCTAATAGCCCAGACCAACTATCAAAAATTTGAATTATTGTAGCACCGTTTTTTACTTGTTGATTAATGTGAATCCTCAAAAATTTTTCCAAAATTATTAAAACTTCATTTATCAAAGACTCATCTTTAAAAAAATCTTTTATTAACTCATTTTTAGGTGAATGTTTATTAATCATATACACTAATAATGTCCAGGGAGCTCCTACAAAACCTATAAGGTCTTTATTCTTGGTTAAAGTATCTTTACTTATTTTATTTAAAGATTCATATATAGGATTTAATTTTTCTAAAAATTGAACTTCATCAATGTTAGATAATTTTTCTAAATTTAAATTACCTAATTCTGGCCCGAAGTCTTTTTTAAAATTTACTTCTTGATTTAACGCAAATGGTATCATTAAAATATCTGAAAAAATTATTGCTGCATCTAAATTAAATCTTTTTAATGGTTGAAGTGTTATTTCTGACGATAAATTTTTATTTAAACATAAATTAATAAAATTAGGATTTAATTTTCGAATTTCTCTAAATTCTGGAAGATATCTTCCAGCTTGTCTCATTAACCAAATAGGAGTATTAGAGGTTTTTTTATTTATTATAATTTTTTTTATAGGAGTCATAATAATAAGTAGATATTTAATTATAGTATTAGTTATATAGTATGTGAATAATGAGAATTACCTGTTTTTAACATTTTATTAAGCATTTATTCACAATTAATAGTTAATAAAAATAATGTATATTGGTTAATTTGAAGCTCTATTTAAATTTATTAGATTAAATGTATATTATTAATTCACATGTTTATTAATGTTAATAAAACTTACATTTTACATGAAAAAATAAGAAATATCGGACTAATAATAAATGGTAATAATAATACTTAATTATAAACACTTTATTCATGAATAATACATATCAAATATATTTAATATCTGATTCAACTGGCGAAACATTAGATAGGGTGTTTTTAGCTATTAAAGCACAATTTAAAAACATAGATTATGAGATTAATTCATATTTTTTTACACGAACTGAGAATCAAGTTTTAAAGATAATAGAAGAAGCGAAAAAAAAAGAAAATTCAATAATTTTATATACGATAGTAGATAATAATCTTTCTAAATTTTTAGCAGACAAAAGTAATGAAAAAAAAATTCCTTGTTTTGGTGTTTTAGGAAATTTAATATTAAGTTTTTCAAAATTATTAAACCAAAAAGCATCACATGTGCCAAGTGGTCAACATGCGCTTAATGAGGAATATTATGAAAGAATAGAAGCAATTCAATTTACAATGAATCATGATGATGGAAATTTAATTAATGAAATAGATAAATCAGATATTATTTTATTGGGTGTTAGTAGAACTGGAAAGACACCAACGTCTATCTATTTAGCCAACAGAGGGTTTAAAACTTCAAATATTCCACTAGTAAATCAAAATTCAATACCTCAAATTTTAAAAAAAAACCCAAAATCTTCTTGTGTAATTGGCTTAATTACAGAGGCTGAAAGATTAGTCGATATTCGAAAAAATAGAATGAATACATTAAAAGAAACAGAAAACACAAGCTATACAAATATTGAAAAAATTAAAAAAGAAGTTGATGATGCCAAAAAAACTTTTAAGAAATATAATTGGCCAACAATTGATGTAACCAGAAAATCTGTAGAAGAGGTTGCTGCTTCAATAATTAAAATTCATGAGATATATAAAAAACAATGATAAATGAGATAATTTTGGCCTCAAAAAGCGGTGTTAGAAAAAAAATATTAGAACAAAATAAAATTGCATGTGTTGTGGAACCATCTAATGTTGATGAAGATTCTATTAAAGACATTTTGTTAAAAAAAAATGCAACTCCTGAAATTATCTCAAAAAATCTTGCTGAGTTAAAAGCAAATAAAGTAAGTCAAAAACGAGAAGGAGCTTTGGTTTTAGGTGCTGATAGTGTTATTGATTTAAAAGGAAAAATAATTTCAAAACCTATTAACAGGGAACAGGCTCTAAAAATACTAGTAGACTTAAATGGGCAAACTCACCACTTAATTAGTTCAGTTTGTATATCTAAAAACGGTTCTATGATTTGGAACTATACAGATAAAGCCGATCTAACAATGAAACAAATGAGTAAAGAGGACCTTGAAACTTATTTAGCAAAAATAAGTGATAAGGCACTATACGCTTATAATGTTTATCAAATTGAGGGAGAAGGCAGAGAATTATTTTCAAATATTGAGGGTGATGAGGATACAATTATGGGTTTACCAATTAAAAAAATTAAAGAGTATTTAAACAATTATAAATGAAAAAATATTTAGTTATAGGAAATCCAATTGAACACTCTTTATCACCATTAATCCACAATCATTGGATAAAGAAATATCGTTTACCAGAAAGTGTTTATGAAAAGAGAAAGGTGGATCAAAAAGATTTAAAAAATATAATTAATGAAATTAAAGATGAAAAAATAGTTGGCGTGAATGTTACGGTACCGTTTAAAAAGTCAATTATTCCTTATTTAGATGAGCTTCATAGAACTGCTAAGGATACACAATCAGTAAACACTATTCATAAAGTTGATAATAAAATTGTCGGATATAATACAGACACGATGGGTTTTTCAAGAACTGTTCATGAGTATTATAATTTTGCAACTACTGAAGTTGCTACAGATGCTTCTAGAAGAGACTTTTTTATTTTAGGTGCTGGGGGAGTTACTCCATCCATAATAACTCCACTACAATTTTTAGTTGGAAGATCACCTGGTGTAGTTTGGGTAAGTAATAGAACTGAAAAAAATGCAAATAAATTAAAAAAATTATTTCCAAAAATTGAGTTAATAAAGTGGGGGGAACGCCCTTCTTTTTTTTGTGATATAGTAGTTAATACAACCAGTGTTGGATTAAAAAAAGATGATAATATAAATATAGATTTTACTAATATTGATAAAAAAACATTATTTTATGACTTGATTTATAATCCCAAAGAAACCAACTTTTTAAGAGATGCTAGACTAAGAGGAAATAAAACTATCAATGGTAAAATGATGTTTTTATTACAAGCTAAAGAAGCTTTCAGAATTTGGACTAATATAGCACCTGATATTGATGAAGAGGTGGTTAATCTTTTAGATAAATGATTAGAATTGGAATTGTAGGAGAAATTGGATCAGGTAAGAGTTATGTAGCTAAAAATTTTGGTTACCCAGCATTTAATGCAGATGCTGAAGTAGATAAATTATATAAAAAAGATAAAAAAACTTTTAATAAATTAAAAAAAGCTTTACCAAATTATATTTTCTCATTTCCAGTAAATAAAAAAGAAATTTCTAACGCTATATTAGCTAACCAAAACAATCTAAGAAAGATTATTAGAATTGTTCATTTAGAAATAAGAAAGAAAATGAGAGTATTTTTAAAAAAAAATAAGAAAAAAAAAATTGTAGTTATGGATATTCCTCTTTTATTAGAAAATAAAATTGATGAAAAAAATGATATTTTAATATTTATTCAATCAAATAAAGTAGAAATTTTAAAAAGATTAAAAAAAAGAAAAAATTTTAATTCAAAACTTTTTAAAATATTTAA
>MDTB01175415.1_pt1 | contig 11055 bp, 6 predicted proteins | sample 811161 | NCBI WGS metagenome assembly MDTB01 (sample SAMN05326650, study PRJNA326480) | marine metagenome | isolation source: seawater | place: Mediterranean Sea | collected 2009
AATATGCAAGGATAGTGGGAGTTTCACTTGCTTTATAATACCCTCTGCACTCAAAAAAGCGTTACACCCGTCAAGTATAATGCCCGAAATGAGTTGCCATATTATAAACCCAACAGTTAGAAATGGTAGATAAGTTGATAGGTCCATTTTAAATAGGCTTGCATACAAGAACCCCAACGCTCCAATTAGTATTCCCATACTGATTGTAAGCCATAATGGACCAAGTAAAGATCGTTGATATCGAGTTAAAATATCTTTCCAACCTAATCTACCCCACAAATGATACATCATAAAGCCATCATATAGATCCTTAAACATGGCTTTAATATCTGAGCTGGGTTCCCGTCTTGGTTTGGAGTTAGTGGTCAATAGACCCCCTCGTGTTCAATCTAAATTAAGATAAAATAAAAAATATTTCTCTAGTAACTTTCACGCTTTTCACAATTGACTAAAGGGTCCGTTACTACCAATCAAGATGATCCGATATGTTCTAGATGATTTTCAGAAAATAAGCTATCGATAACCGCTGAATCTGGCATTGAATATTTTTATTTCTATCTCTATAGGTATTGGTTTGCAATTTAATCTTTCGAATGCAGTCATATTATGAATTGGATACCCATTTCGACAACAAAGCATCGCGACAAAGCTTTGAAGCGAGATCGCGATTATAACTTTGCTAAGTCTATTACATTGGTGCCAGTTCACCTCGAGGATTTATTTATTTCAGTCGCGCATATGCCGTTGGTTTTTTATCAAATTAACGAGGTCACCGAAATGGTCGCTGTGTTGGGTCTGGAAAATGGACAAAATTTATTTGTTGGGGATGATGGCAGTTGGCCTATCGATTTTGTGCCGGCCGTATTCCGATGTCATCCTTTTTCAGCGGTTGATATGGAAAATGGTGAGTCGACATTAGCTTTTCGGGAAGACTCTGATTTAATAGTTGATAGAAGTCATGGAGACCCACTTTTCAATGTGGATGGAAGTGAGAGCCAAGTTTTTAAAAGCCTAGCTGCCTTGGCAGTTGCTATCAAGAAGCAGAGAGTTTTTCTTCGTGCAGCGTGTTCGTTGTTGTCAGAATTTGAACTTTTACAGCCTCTATCACTAAAGTTTCAAAAGGAAGACGGGGCGGTACTGCAGTTGGGAAATGTATACGGAATCAATAAGAATAAGCTTAATGAGTTAGAGGGGAAAAAGTTTACGAAGCTTCGAGAGACTTCTGCTATTGATGTGGTCTATGCACATCTATTTTCTTTAAACTCTTTCTCTATTCTATTACAGATAATGAATGCAAGACAGAAAATTACATCAAACCTTAATGGGCTTGGACTAGAAATTTTTGCCGATAAAGAAGCAAAAATGGATTTTAGTTTTTAGCAAAGCCTTTTCTTAATGAGATCGTAAATTTAAAGTTTGAAGTAAGAGTAAATATGCGCCATTAAAACAAAGAACATTGAGTGCTAATCCCTCGTGTTTTAATAATGAATGAAATTGTTGATTCATTTTTATAAATATCAGGTAATAAAGGTTTTTATACTAGAGTCTTCGACCGTTGCTCATTTCAATCGGATTAATAGAAAGAAAAGCTCTTGTCAGATTTAAACAAAAATAACAATACGGGGGAATCAAAGGATATTACTTATGATAGTTTTTATTATAAAAACTATAATGGAAATTCCTACGGAAGAACCGCAGATTGGCTGAGTTTTTTCGATAAAATAAGTGAAAATATCGTTGAAAGGCTTCAACCAAAAACGGTGCTAGATGTTGGATGCGCTTATGGCCTTTTGGTTGAAACTTTAAGAAACAGGGGGGTCGATGCATTCGGTATCGACATATCCGAATATGCTATTCAGCAAGTGAGGGACGACCTCAGAGATTACTGCAGTGTTTCTTCAATACTGGAACCGTTGGCAAACACGTATGATTTAATTGTTTCAATTGAGGTTATCGAACATATCGACGAGAAAGACTGTGATCAGGTTATTAAAAATCTGTGTCTCGCGGCTGATCAGATATTGTTAGCCACCACTCCAGATGACTTTGACGATCCAACGCATTTTAATGTCCAAATACCACTTTATTGGATACAAAAATTTTCGCAGTATGGATTCGAGCCAGACATAACCTTCGATGCTAGTTTTTTGACGCCGTATGCAATACTTTTTAAAAAAAATTATCGCGCGACACATTCGCAAATGCATAGTTTATTTGGCGCGAAGAAACTGTTAGATCTAGACTTTTCGAGAGTAACCCACGAAAGAAATATGCAGAGTGTAGAGTTACGTGAGCACATCGAGGCTTTGAATTATAATGAAAGTTTAGTTCGTTCGCTGGAGGACAAACTAGAAGAAAGCCAAGTCCATATCAAAAACCTTCAAGAAGGTTTATTGATGGAAACTACATCCAGAATACATTATCGAAATGAGCTTCAACAACATCAAGAAGCGTTAATGCGGATCAAAGCATCTTGGTTCTGGAAGGTAGCTTTTCCAATTAGAATCTTAAATAGGACAATTAGAATCTTAAATAGGATACGTATGATCCTCAGCCCTTTCATCCCTCGGCCGATTAGCAAAAGTGCATGTAATCCTTCAATTGAGTGCGAAGCCAGCAACTTTCGTGGCTGGGGATTAATTAAAGTTGATTTGAAGCGTGATGAAAATGTTACTTTGAAACTAAAAGCTCGGGCGGGTGACAAGACTAATAGAGTGACTGTGTTACCCATTAAGGATAAGGGAAAAATGCGGAGTTGGATTTTTCAGAATAAGAGAGAGGTAAGTGGCTACACTGCGGAAATAACTCACATTGATCCTATAAGTTTTGAATTTGTAACTATTAGTACTTTGTCTGCGTTGATTAACCTAATGTTATATAGGTTGAGGATGGGTCGAAGTGCTAAGGCGGCTATGCAGATAGTAGCTAGATGTTTTCGCCATTTTCTTAGAGGGAATCCTCAAATAATTTTCCAGGAAATTTGGCCAAACTCTGATGACGGAGAACAAGCTTATGAGGAGTGGCTAGATTGCTTTGATATTCCATTTAACAATGATCACGTGACCACTTGGCTTAATCAACTAGAATATCAGCCTCTGATTTCTATAATATTACCTACTTATAATTCGAATCTGGATCATCTCTCAGATGCCGTTAATTCAGTTAAAAATCAATCGTATCCAAATTGGCAGTTATGCATTGCAGACGATAACTCAAATGACAAAAAATTGAAAAAGTGGTTGCACTCGTTAGTGTCAGATGAGCGGATTAATGTTAGATATAGAGAATCCAATGGCCATATATCGGAGGCATCGAATACAGCTATTGATATGGCAAAGGGTGAATTCATCGCCTTTCTCGATCACGATGACGAGTTACATGTTCATGCCCTGGCGGCCGTAGTAGGAGAATTGAATAAGTGCCCAGAGATTGATTTGATTTATACAGATGAGGACAAAATCGACTCAGCAGGCCATCGATGCGAGCCCAATTTTAAACCAGATTGGAACCCAGATCTGTTGTTATCGCAAAACTATATTTGTCATTTAACAGTCTATCGAAGAGCGCTGGTAAAACAAATTGGCGGACTAAGGGCGGGATATGAAGGAGCGCAGGATTATGATCTTCTTCTTCGATTTACTGAGCTCACACAACGTATCCGTCATATCCCCTTAATATTATATCATTGGAGGGCTGTGGAGGGGTCAACAGCGCTTGATGCTGGCCAGAAGGATTATGCACACCAAAGAGCAGTAAACGCGTTGCAAGACAGTATGACAAGACGCAATATAGCTGCGCAGATAGATCAATCTGGTATTGGGGTATATCATAGAGTTAAGTATACTATTCCGACTCCCGAGCCCCTAGTCTCCATAATCATTCCAACCCGAGATCGAGTAGATTTGGTTAAACTTTGTATTGATGGAATTATTGAACGCACACATTATAAGAATTGGGAAGTTTTACTAATAGATAACGATAGCCAACGAAGGGAGACCTTCGATTATTTTAATGATATTCAGTCCGACATAATTCGTGTTTTAAAATTTGGCGGTAAATTTAATTATTCGGCAATAAATAATTTTGGTGCATCTCAGGCAAAAGGCGACGTTTTGTTGTTGCTTAATAACGATATTGAGGTAATTGAGCCAGAGTGGCTGACTGAACTTGTCTCTCATGCAATTCGTCCTGAAATTGGTGCGGTAGGAGCTCGGCTATACTATGCGAATGATACTGTTCAACATGATGGGATTATTGTTGGTATGGGTGGAGTGGCTGGATATGCGAATCCTGGATTGCAAAGAACTGAAATTGGTGATTTCGGAGGTAGCAGATTAATAAGAAACTACTCGGCCGTAACTGCAGCTGTATTGGCGGTCAAAAAGCGGGTGTTTATGGCGGTTGATGGCTTGGACGAGAAAAATCTATCAGTTGCTTTCAATGACGTTGATTTTTGTCTGCGAATATCGGAGTTAGGGTTGCGGAATTTGTACACACCTTATTGTGAGTTATATCATCACGAGTCTTTGTCTAGAGGAGCCGATATTGGTTCAGAAAAAGCAGCGCGATTTGAAAAAGAAGTCCGTTATATGAAGAAGAAATGGCCTGCCGAGATCGCACACGATCCCTATTATAATCCAAATTTATCGTTGAAACATGGTTTTTCATTGGACATTAATCGTGGTCAATGTTGGCCTTGGGAAAGCTGTGCGTGATTGTTGCATATTACAGCTACAAATTTCACCTCGATCATCTGTAAAATGTTAATATGGAATTGATCTTTCAGGTTCTTGGATGTTTATTATTTGAAGGCGTAACCCTTTTTTTATTTTTAGCTTTAGCGAAAAAGTATAATATATGTGTATTTTTTGCGTTATGAATTCTGTTACTAAAGACTTCCGCACATTCGGACAAAAATGGGGTGAAAGCCAACTTCCCGGGTCGAGCGGTGGTACAGTCTCTTTTAGTTTTGCGACTCAAAATGAGCCGGGGCAATTTGGCACGTTCGATTCTTTCATTACAGATAAGACTTTTCAGGCCGAAATAATTGGATCTTTATCTCAATGGGAAGATGTTGCTGATATAAGATTTGTGGAGGTCCCGGACAGTAGAAGCGTTGATATGCGGTTTGGATGGAGGGAAATTGATGGGAAGGGTGGAATTTTGGGCCAAACAACTGTACCGTCTTCCGGCCCGCTAGCAAATACAATTGTCGCCCTCGATGTTGACGAGGATTGGTTCTTATCAGGAGACGCTCCTGTTGGGAAAATAGATTTTTCTTCGACCGTCACTCACGAAATAGGCCATGCGATAGGAATTGATCATTCGGAATCTTCCCTGTCGCTTATGAACAGTCAATACTCTACAACTATCTTTGACCTTCAACCGGATGATATTAATGCAGCGACAGCGATATATGGCGATAATAGTACGCTGCCCATTGATATTTATCGTTTTTATCACCCAGTGGCTGGGGGACACCTCTTCACGGCTGACATAGCGGAGAAGGATAGTGTTAATCAGAATGCCGATTTTAATGCAGAAGGAATAGGTTTTCGAGCTTTATCTCGCGATGATGAGGAAGACATCAATTCAATCCCTATTTATCGATTTTTTAATACCAAACTAGGGAGCCATTTTTTTACCGCAGCAGAACAAGAGAAAGTTCACGTCATGACCTTAGATAATTTTATTTTTGAGGGTATAGGTTTCCGTGCTTTTGCTACTCAGAGCGCGTCAACGGTTCCAATTCATCGATTTTTTAATGAGCAGTCGGGAGGACATTTTTTTACGGCGGATGAAATTGAAAGGGAGGCCGTGCTGGACCTCCCAAATTTTATTTATGAAGGGGAAGCTTATTATGCGTTTTCCTAGTGAATCTATTCTTAAAAAAGCTAAAGGGCTGTGAGTAAAGAAGTAATGCTTTTGCTTGCACAGTTTATTTTTCTGAAAAATTAAAACCCAAGAAATCAAACTTTTTAACCTGCGGACTAGACATCTCGCAAGAGGTAAAGTAGGTTGTTAACTATAGTTTGATGTTATTGAAATTCTGGAGCCTCAAAATGTTATCGGATGGCCTACCGAAATTAGCGAATAGTTCCAACCCAGCTGAATTGAGAAAAAAGGCAGGCGTCTGGCTGCGTTCAATACGTTGCCAGTTAGGCTTATCGCAGCGTGAACTTGCCCATCGAGTTAATATGGAATACTATACGTTTATATCGCAGATAGAGGCGGGTCGTGGTAGGGTGCCGGCGGATCGTCTGAGAGATTGGTCGGAGGCCTTGGAAATGGATCCCAAGGAATTTGCCATCACTCTTATGAGGTATTACGACCCTCATTCGTTCGATATGATATACGGATCGAATGACACGGACCAGTAGCCTTTCATGGGTCGGTGAGATGAAAATCCAGAATTAGGAACGCTACGTCATGAGTGTTACGTTTTTGAGGCGAAACCTAGATAATATAGAGCCTAAAAAAGGATACTGGGATAATCAAGATATCGCAGACTTTTATCGTGCCGTAGAACTCTTGAAGCAAGCTGGCTTGAATACCGAGGTTGATTCAGGTGTTACCGATGAGGGGGACCCGTGGTTTGTTTTTATGAAGCCAGAAACCGGTGACGTAATAGCCCATTTCGCTCAAATAGATGGCTGTTTTATTGCCGTCAGTTCGCTTAACCAGGAGGTTTATAAAGGTAGCGACATACGAAGTATAGTGGATCAAATGCTAGATCGCCATCCGTTGCTGTTGCCTCAGAGCAAAAACTCTGGGCGTTTGATGCTGCATCCTACGGCTGCCCTGTCGGCGTTTTTGGCGGCGGCATTTATTTTGGCCATCGACGGTGTTAAGGCTTCCAGTTTGACGGATGTTTTGGTTGGTGTTATTTCAGAGGAACGGGATATCGCTGCCAATAACGATGTGCAGCCGGCACCCTACGGCCAAAGATATGAAACGATGAAGGGCATGTTTTCAGAGTTAAATTTGGTAAATTATAATGCGGCTGTTCTTGGTGCTGCTTTGATCTCTCGGAATTTATCACATAATGAACTCGAGATAAAATCTGACTCCGTTGAAGAAGATAGTTCCATTGTGTTAAATAACTCGGAAAAAGAAGAGACGGAATTCAAGGACCTTAACTTCAATATTAACTTGGAGAATGATAGAGGCTCCAGTGAGGCTGATGTTGCGGCTTACTCAACTGAAAGTAAGAATTTAAATATTAATGACGAAGAAGGAGAAACTGGTCACTCTGGAGATAAATTTGATATTGGAGACAAGAGCCAAGGAGGGACCGGCAAAGCAGGATTCAACCAGGCTGCTAGTGAGAATGGCGCTGTCTTTGCAAAGGAATATCAAGTATTTTGGACCAATGGTGACATGAATTTAAAAAATAATTATCAGCTAATTCACCAAGTCAAGAAAAATAACCTCAACGAGCAATTTGACACCACTAAAGAACCTGAATTCATTTTGGGTGATGAGCTTCCCGGGCCAAATTTAGCGGTAGTTTTGGAAAACCTTCAAGAATCGTTCCAAATAGTTCCTTTAAGCCTGCGCTCGGAGGCGGTGGGTGTGACTTTTAATCCCTCAGGAGAATTGAGACTTATCTCTTTGAATCCTTTTAAAGAGATAAGTTTTGGAGGGGAGCCTGTTAAGGACGTTATTTTGCCAACTGAGCAGTTAAAGCCGATGGCGGGTCCTATTGATTCTCGGGAAAATTCAGATGGTTTTTACGCCCCAGTGGAAAATGACAATAATGAAGCTTCACAGGTGGAGCAAATAGCCTACAGGAAACCAATAATTGGACATTCATTGAGTAAAAAAAATGATACTTTGTTGCTAACGGATGCGATAGATGTTGTTTTTTATGATGGAGGCGATTCAGAAATTTCTGGATTTGAGTTAGGAACCGACCTTTTATGGTTCTTTTTGTCTGCGGAAGAATTAGAAGCGGCGAATAATAGTGTGAATTCTAACGGGGATTTGGTGCTTGATTTTGGTGATACTGGAACCCTGACCTTTTTGGGTATGGTTTCCGATACATTTGTTGATGGCATAGCTTAGGTTTAAATTAGCAATTCAGATGGCTATTCTAAATTAATAGATTTTCCGAAAAATATTGTTGCAGTATCGTAGGTTCAGGTTCATATACCGATGTGGGCCAGCTACTGATGAATGAAACTGGGACTAACAAGAGATGACGAAAAATAAAAATTTTTTGAAACAGGCGGTCCAGGCTTGTAGCTCTAAGCTAGCCATAGTGATATTTTTTAGCTTCTTTATCAATATTTTAATGTTTGTAGCTCCACTCCACATGCTGCAAATGTACGATAGGGTCTTAGTAAGTCGCAGTGATATTACACTGATCGTATTAACCGGTTTAGCCATCGGTTTATTGCTAATTTATGGACTTCTGGAGGGTGTCAGGTCCCGTATTTTGTCCCGAATAGCAATTGAATTTGACGAGTTGATGAGTGGACGCATGGTACCTGTTGTTTTTGATTTAGCTATAACCCGGCCAAGTATTCCTTCTCCCCAGAGGCTAATCAGGGATACTGATCTTATAAGAGATTTTATTGGGGGGACGGCGATAGTAGCTCTTTGTGATGCCCCATGGGTACCCGTTTTTATAGCGGTGTGTTTTTTTCTTCATCCATTACTGGGTTTTATTGCTCTAATCGGCGCGATATTGGTTTTCGTCCTGGCCGCAAGTAATGAATTGCTTACCAAGCAGAAAGTATCCGCGGCGTCTAATTCGTTCCAACAGGCGTCCAATAGTTTTTCCTCCGCTCTTAGAAATTCTGAAGCTGTAAAAGCATTAGGCATGCTGGGGAATATAACAAAACGTTATCACAAAGACCGTGATCGCGCGCTCACATCGCAGACAGAAGCGCATGATCGTGGAGGCGCTATCGTTGCCTGTTCTCGTTTTGTAAGGATGGGGCTTCAAGTTGTAATTCTGGCTGCAGGAGCCTATTTGGCTATACAGGATCAAATAACACCTGGTACGATGATTGCTGCCTCAATTATAATGGGACGCGCCTTGGCTCCTGTCGAAATGGCAGTGGCCCAATGGAGAACATTCATAGCCGCTCGTGGCGCTTTCAATAGAATAAACGAACTGGTGGGTGATTACCCTGAAAAGGCGGAGGTGATGGATTTGCCTGATCCTATCGGAAAAATATCGGTGGAAAAAGTTTTCGTCTCTGCGCCAGAAAAACCGCGTAATGTCATCATTCAACAGGTCTCATTAGACTTTGCCCCCGGGACGATTACTGGCATTGTGGGGCCGAGTGGTTGCGGGAAGTCCTCGCTTGTAAGAGCTATGGTTGGGGTTTGGCCTACTCACTTGGGAACTATTAGATACGATGGCGCAGATATCCGGAACTGGGATCCCGAAAAATTAGGCCCTCATATTGGTTATATGCCGCAGGGTGTTGAGCTTTTTAGCGGTACGGTTGCTCAAAATATAGCTAGATTTACTGAATCTAATTCTGAAGAAATCATAAGTGCAGCCAAGAAGGCAGACGTCCATGAGCTTATTTTAAAATTGCCAGAGGGATACGACACTGATATTGGGGTGGGAGGCCTTGCGTTGTCTGGAGGACAAAAACAAAGGATTGCCTTGGCAAGAGCGCTCTACATGAGTCCTAAAATAATAGTGTTGGACGAGCCAAACTCTAACTTGGATAGTGCAGGAGAAAAGGCTTTAACAGATGCTATTTTGGATGCTAAGAACTCGGGGGCAACTGTTATTGTCGTTAGTCATAGGCCATCTTTGATCGCGAATACTGATAAACTAGTGGTACTGAATAATGGGACTTTGGTTAAAACGGGCCCTCGCGATGAAATCCTGAGGGAATTAGGAGGGGGAAAATGACATCGAATAATCCGCCTACACCAGCCAATACCTAGTTTGGGCCAATGGGATAAACTGAAATTATGGAAACTGAAATTAAATAATGCCAAAAATGATAGGAAAGCTTGACGCGAATACCGGTGTTGAAGGCCAAGATTCGTTGGTTCCCGGAAGACCTTCGTCGAGTAGTAGGGATGCGACAGTTTTTGGACTTTTGGTTGTAGCTGCAATCTTTTTAGGCCTGGGCATATGGTCTGCTTTAGCGCCGCTAGCACAGTCAGTATATGCCATTGCAACGCTTTCTGTCAAAGGTGAGAGAAAGCAGATCCAGCACTTTGAAGGCGGTATTGTCAGCCAGATGAATGTAATTGAGGGCCAAATGGTCAAAAAAGGGGACTTGCTGGTATCTTTGAACCCTTTGCAGGCATCGGCAACAGTCGCAAGGCATCATAGCCAGTTGTATCAAGCACGCGCTCGTGAAGTTCGGTTGGAAAGTGAGTTAGAAGGAGCGAAAGAACTTATTTTAAGGGGGCCGTTATTACAAGCTTTAGAAGATGATCCAGATATTTTCGAAATAATAGATGCTGAACAAAAACACTTAACAGCGAGGCGGGAGACAATTGAGGGAACGATTGCTATTCTGGATCAGAGAATAGAACAACTTGATAACGAGATTAAAGGTTTGCAAATTCAAAGGGCGTCGCGCCTAGAACAACTTGGTATTTTTGAAAATGAGATTATAGGTCTGCGCGAACTAAATGCTAAGGGTTACTACCCCACGGCTAAAATACTCGCTGTGGAAAGGGCTATTGCGGAATTGCGTGGGGCTGCCGGGAATGATTTGGCTCTTATCGCAAGGGCAAAAAGCTCGCGAGGAGAGGCAAAAAACCAGATTGTTGTCGTAAAACAGAGATTTAGAGAGGATGCTGTAGAGCAACTTAGGAATATCCAAGTCGATATAGCTGATCTTACGGAGCGGCTTTTGGTGGCAGAGGATGTGCTTGACAGAATTGATATTAGGGCCCCAAGATCGGGAATTATTCAAGGAATTCAGTTCCATACTGTTGGCGGGGTTGTTAAGCCGGGCGATGTATTAATGGAAATAGCGCCTCAAGATGATGAATTAGTTGTAAATGCCCAGGTCTTGCCAACGGATATTGATACCGTGGTTGTAGGACAGCGAGCCGAAGTGC
>MDTB01005461.1_pt1 | contig 11054 bp, 18 predicted proteins | sample 811161 | NCBI WGS metagenome assembly MDTB01 (sample SAMN05326650, study PRJNA326480) | marine metagenome | isolation source: seawater | place: Mediterranean Sea | collected 2009
AGTTAGTTTTGTGCACACCTTTGCACATATCTGACAACCTATGCACTCATCAAATCTAACTTGAACAGGTGGTATTGGTATGTCATACTTATCCTTTGGGACTGGCTCTATACAATCTACAGGACAAAAAGGTACACATACTTGACATCCTGTACAATTATCTTCATCTACTACTGCTATTAATTTTGGTTTTTTCTTTTTGTGATTTACTCTTTGAGCGGGATCTGGAACTGTTTTGTAATGGTCATACATTATGGTTGAAACATATCCCACACGTGTTTAATAAATAACCCTACGAAACCTGTACCTATAACACCTCTCCACTTTGACGTTGATTGTCTGAATTGTGTGTTGAGTTTAGTTTCCGCCCATAACCCTTCGTGAGGATTAAACATATTTTCTTTTAAAAATCTAAGATTCTCATCAACTTTTTGATGTGCTTTATCCATATCCTCTTTCATCTCATCTATGGATTGTGTAATATTATCTATTTTAGTGTGAATTAAATCAAATTCTTTTCTATCTGTTTGGTTCATTAATCTACCTTTAGTGGTTTATCGGAATATGACCTTGGCAATCTATGTTTAATTTTAGTTAAAATTTCACCTTCTCTTGGAATTCTATTACTTCTCAGTTTACTAAATATTAACCTACCACCATACTTAACTTCAAAGCAATCAGACTTAGTGGGTTCAAGAATTATATACTTTTCAGCATCCTCTTCTTTAATCCAATTTATTTTTTCAAACAATTCCTCTGAAATTCTAATTGCGTTTTCTTCATCAGTATGTACATACTTTATAGTAATATTTTCCACTTTAATCCTAATTAGTTTTTAATACATATATAAATATAGTATATATTCTAAAGTAGTTTTAAATTATATAAATATTTGGCATATTGTTCGTGAGCTTCCTCTGTAGGATGTCTTTCAGGCCCAAATTCCAATCCTACATACTTATTCCATTCATCAAATCCATCTGTACTCTCATGAAAATGAAATTTATCCCAATCGATTAATTTATATAACTCTTTTATTGTTTGTAACTTTGAAATATCATCTGATTCGAATATATTCATATAAGTTAAAAATAAATAAGGTATTTTACGATTCTTTAAAAACTCTTGAACTCCTAAAATACGTTGTAACGTGTGTAAATACGAATCCTCTATAGTATGATATCTCTCATAGTACTCCCAAAACAAATCACTTTCATCTTTGGGGATCCCACCTGTACCAAACCATTTCTCTTTGTTACGATATAATCTAAATATATCTACTCTATCCATTCCACTCCACATAACAACTACCTTAGTGTTAGATGAAGTGTATTTAGTGTTAGATAATGTAGAATATATTTGATTACTAATATAATAATTGCCTCTCCCACCTAAAGCTGTATTGATAAGTTCATAATCCATCAATTTGGCCAAGTGATACGGCCAGGGGTTTTGTTTATAGACAGTTAACCCTTCTGTAAAACTACATCCAGAAGTTATCAAATATTTCATTAAGACTTAACGATAGATTTTGGTTTTTTTCTATATTTTCTTGGTGTTGGTTTAGTGGGTTTATAGTTTCTCTCTAATCTGAATATCTCTTCCTTCAAGATTTGTCGAGTTGCTCGTAATCTCTGTATTTCATCTTCCATTTCACCATATTTTCTCAATGTTAGAAATGCATACGACATAATACCAAAAGATGAACCTATCAGTACACCAATTATAAATATTAATATATCATTCATATTATTCTCCTAAAAATCATCTAATTTAACGGATTCATCCTTCCACCACCTTATATTGCCTATGGATTTCTTTGGTTTAATATATTCCTTGACTATAAATATCCTATTGAAACCCTCATTATCTAAGTTCTTTCGCAACCTAAAATATGTATGAGCTTCCTCATATTTCTCTGTTTTTAAATCAACTGTGTCCACTACCTCTTCATTGCACAAAAGTTGCCACATACCCATAAGCTTTCTCCTTATTCTAATACAATATAAAAATCCATACTTCCATCATGCCAATTAGCCGTTAGTTTCATAGTATCTCCTACCATAGTTTGTATAGGTGCTATCATATTATTTATCTCACCCCTACTATTACTGAAACTCGTCTCATTAGATGTTGGAACTTCCATTCCGTTAAAACCTGTTATATAAACTGTATCATAAGATACATATTCTAAATTATCTGTTAAACCTCTCTTAACTACGTATCCAAGTGTATCACCTAAATACCAATACAAATTACTTTCCCACTCTACCCAAAAATTCTCAACTCCAAAACCTTCGTTTCGTATGGAACCTGATACTCTATGTAGAGTTTGCCAATTATCACCTAATGTTAAATGATAAAAACCATCACCATCTTTAGGTAATCTCATATCAAACGATAGAGTAGCCTCATCTTCAGAACTTATAGGATTGGAACAACCTACAAGTAGTAGGAAACTACCTATTAGGGTGTTTTTTATTAATTTGATTATTTTCATGTTTTTTATTGACATTACTAACCTTACTTTCTTTATGTAATTTATTTTTTCGTTTATTTCGTGTTTGTTCAAGTGAAGTTTCATCTTCAATCTCATCCCAATCTTCCCAATTACGAATATACTTACTCATATTGTACTCCTAAGTTACGAATAATTTGCATCAATGTCAAGCCTTTTTTATTTTTAATTTTTCTACTACATCTAAAAACTCTGTAATAGAATAGTTTTTACCTTTATCATCCATTATAATAAAGTGTTCTAAAGATTCTGGTCTATTATGAATCATATTATGTAGTGCTATAAACCCATCTGCTGGGTAAAATGTACCCAAACTCTCCTCACCCAACTGATTAGATTCAAACATTAAGTTTGCCTTATCTTCATCTTTTCCTATTATGAAATATGTCATGCTTTTATTAAGCCTTTCTCATAGGTTTTTAATGATTTGATATTAAGTTTAAATATTTCATGTTCCATTTCACCTATTTCACCACTATCTTGAATTATTTCTGATAGATTCACCAACACTTGGAAGTTATTAGCATTTAATTGATTACAATCAAACTCTACCACAATATCATTATCTTGTTTACTATGATAAACGTGTTTAATTCTATCTTCTAAATTAAAATCAGTATTTGGTTGTTCATGTTTAATATATGATGAAATAACACCAGTAGCTTCAATATAAATTGTCGAACACCAAGGCTCTAATTCTCTTAGTAACTCTAATGTACAATTCTTAGCTACAAATCCGACATCATATTTAGGTGGAATGATAGGAAACATCATTTCATCATGTTGCACCATATGTCCCCACTTACGAATGAAGTTTCTTGTACTACGAAGATTCTGAGCTAACCACTCACTTGATTCTCTTCCTTTCATAAACACTTGTCCTGCTGGATTTCTCATAGCCCCATCTTTGAATCTACTACCACGACAAGTCATATGATATACAAAACCTTGCCAAGTTTGAATTAACTCATATCCATTCAATACAAACCGATTAAATATATCTGAATCTTCTTTGGATTGTGGAGCATATAACGAATCGTGTCCACCTATTCTTTGAAAATCCTCTTTGTATATTGCCCACGGTGCAAATATACCAAATGTTGGTTTTTTATCTTTATCTATAGTTTTTAAATATTTTAATAACTTACCTTGTTCGAACTCCTCTGGTTCTATCCCAAAGTCTTGTAATACCTTTTCAGGCCCAGGTGGATGTAATGGTGGTTCTATACGAGTTAATGATACAACTCTACCAGGTTCTATATACTTATCAATCTCTTCATCTGCCTTTGGACACAAGTACATATCAGCGTGAAATATCATAACTACATCATTAGTTGCGTATTCATTAACTAATGTATCATACAATATCGTATGTCCTAATCTTTCGGGCCCCTCATTAACATGAAGTTTCACATTCTTATCTTCTTCCATCACACCTTGTACCCATTCCTTAGTTCCATCTGTACTAGCATCATCTGCAATACAAATCTCGTGTGGATGTAATGAGTTACTACGAATACTATCGTATGCCTGTCTTAAATACTTTAAGTTATTCCTACTCGGAAGAATAAAGCTAATTGGTTTCATTTATATAATTCTCCATATACTCGTTTAGATTCTTAGTAGGTTTCCAATCCAATAAATCCCTTGCCTTAGAATAATCGGCCAAAGTTACATCATACTCACCACTTCTTTCTGGTATCGTAACCGTTGGGTGTCCATTAAACATCTTTGCAACTTCACTTATACTGTAATTTACACCTGTACCAAGTTCGAAAATCTCACCATAAAACTCTTTCTCTGAACTTTTTATAATACCATCTACGATATCATCTACGTGTGTAAAATCTCTTCTTTGTGTACCAGGTGCAACTACTGTTAATGGTTTATCTTCTTCATATTGTTGTTGGAAAATTCCAATGACAGTTGCATAAGTTCCTTCTTTTATTTGATAATCTCCATACACGTTGTAGAATCTACAAATTGAAGATTGTAATTTATATACATTACCATATAACTTACATAAATCTTCCCCACTAAACTTTGACCATGCATATGGACTCTCATATAACCCATGATGAAATGAACTTGAACCAGCATATACTACTCGAATATCATTATTTCTGGCATATTCTAAAACATTTAATGTAGACAAAAAATTATTTACAATTGTTGGATGTGGTTTATCCAATGAGGGTTGTATTCTTGCTAAAGCTGCCATATGATATATAACATCTGTCTTTTCTTGAAAAAATGAATAATCTATAACAGAACACACATCAACATTAAAATACTGACATCCATCTATCTGATTTTTAGCATCACCTGTAGAATAGTTATCTAATGAAACTACCTTATGGCCTTCTTTTACTAACCTTTTAATTAAATTAGTTCCTATGAAACCAACTCCTCCTGTAACTAATATGTTCATTTATTAGTATTCTCCCATATTTTTTTACCATATCTACTTTTCTTCACCACATTAATATCCTTCGTTACAGTATCAATAGATTTTAAGAGTGATATGATTTGTTTATTTAACTCATCAACCTTTGATGTTACTTCTGATGCTGAATTAGTTAATTGAGTTTTAACACTATCTTGTAACTCTTCTACCATTATATGCATGTGGTCATGTGATGATATTAACATACTATCTACTTCAGTAGTTATAGATGATAAAGTTTCTTTTAACCCATCTAAATTACCTTGTTGTTCTTCTAAATAATCATCAAGTGCGTCGTCAGCTAATTGACCAGTTTGTATTAACTTAGATAAAAAACTAATATCATCTAATATTTTTCTCAACTCTTTTGTATATAAACGAATTGTTTTAGGATTAGATACATCTACAAATGTATCTACCTGCTCTGATATTACTTCGTATTCACCCATAATGTTATCAAGTGTTTCATCAAATTTTAACGTTGAATAGTAAAGTCCTGTACCAAAACATCCAACACCAATCAATGTTAACGTTATTATTTTTATTACCTTATTCATTTGTTTTCTCCCAATTTTCTCTCCAAGCCTTCTCTGTATAATACGACTCAAATCTTTTTAGTGTAGTCTCTCTACATAGTTTATAAAAACTCTTATCATTCTTTAACTGTAGTGCCACTTCTTTGGCCTTTTGTAAATCACCCACCTCTACTGAAGTTAATGGATGAAGTATTTGTTGTGTATCCAATCCCTTATATCCAACACAAGGTATTCCATGATATGATAGATTCATACTAAATGTCCCAGCAGCGTGTGTTCTCATTAAATGAATTCCTATATTATATTTTGATATACTATCAATCCATTCTCTCCAAGTCATGTAATCTAAATAATTTATATCTTCAATCAAATCTTCTTGTGGTTGTTTTCTACCCATTGATGGTGAAGTAATTGCATCTCCAAGTTCTCTTGCCACTATATAAGAATCAAACCCACCATACCAACTCACAAAATTACCACCAATAAGAGTCCCACCAGCACCAGAAGTTTGTGTACTCTTTAATCCTTCTGGTATCATCAAACTTCTCATCACTCTTACATCTTTACAACCTAATCCCATAAAATAACTTACATCACTTTCATTGTGACAATATACCCAATCTGCACTCATCAATGTATTAAAATAAATAAATTGTTCTTCAACTGTATAATCTTGGAAGTACCAATGTGGGCCTTCTTGCATTACTGCCACTTTATCACAACAATTTCTAATAAAATCTAAATTAATATTTGGATTAGTCTTTGGTACTATAACAATACCTAAATCAAAGTGCTCATTTGGTAATACATCAAGTGCACACATTGGTGCATCTAATGCTATAGCCCATGCACACTCTGTTCTGGCATTTTCAAAATTTCTCGGATATTTTTGGTTAACTCCCTCTTCGGAAAAGAATGCTATTTTCATTTTATCTCTGATATGGTAACGAATTGTAATTCATATTGTGTTAATAAATATTCAATAACTTGTTCAAAATGTAAATAATTTTCTTCTGTCCATACATTATCATTATGTTCACCATTGATATGTGACTGAAACATAAATGTATTTCCATATAAACTCAAACTATCTGGTTCATTTATTCCATCACATCCCTCGAAGAAATGACATCCCCAATTCAAACCCCTATTGTGTTCTTCGTGTCCTGCAACCCATTCAAAATAACTACTGATTGCATCTGCACTCTGTTGGTTTACTCCCCAACCTGGTGCTCTAAATCCTTTTGGTTTGTAACCACAACTCTCCCACAAATTAAGTGAATCTTGTATTCTTTGAGTAGCATCACCATGTTGTAATTCAAAGAATTCCATTTCACCAATACCTTCATTCTGACAAGCATGGTAGTGTCCATGATTACTCATTTCAATCCAATCATATTGTTTCCAATAATCCACGAACTCTTTTGTGATTGGAAACTTATTGTGATAATAACTTGGTATAAATAAATTGAATTTAACACCATAATCTTTGTTGAGAGCTTTAAGATAATCTATCTGTACATCACCTTCAACTCCCCAATCTTTTTCTGGATGTACATCATCTATTGCTACTACTACATTAACTTTTGTATTTTCCATGCTCTATCCTATTCCAAAATCTCTCATATAAATAAAAATAAACTATACCTAATACATTCATAATAATTGCATTGTATAGTGGTATATCAGTTAATCCCATTGATAATATCATCCAAGAATTGCTAAATGCTACAACTCTCCAACCAATAGATTTTCTTAATGAACGACTTCGTGTTTCTTTAAACATTTGACAATAATTTTATATCGTTAGATACCATTCTACTAATCATTTCTTCAAAACTCACTTTAGGTTTCCATCCCAACTCTTCTCTCGCACGAGTTGCATCACCTCTCAAATAAAATACATCTGCTGGTCTCATATATCTCTCATCTTGTTTAACATATTTAGACCAATCCGATATTCCGATATGATTAAAAGAGACCTCTAAGAAGTCTGCTAAGGTATGATATTCACCTGTAGCAATGACATAATCTTTTGGACTATCTTGTTGTAACATCATCCACATAGCCTCTACATAATCTGGTGCATATCCCCAATCTCTTTTAGTATCAAGATTACCTAATGTAATATTATCTCTTAATCCTAATTTTATTCTTGCAATACCATCTGTTATTTTCCTTGTAACAAATTCTCTACCTCTTCTCTCTCCCTCGTGATTAAATAGAATACCACTTACATTAAACATATCATATGATTCTCTATAATTTACAGTAATCCAATGTCCATATAACTTTGCTACTCCATATGGTGAACGTGGATAAAATGGTGTATCTTCATTTGCCAATTCTGACATTTTACCAAACATTTCTGATGTAGATGCCTGATAATACTTAACAGGTTCACTATATTCTCTCAAGGCCTCTAACATTCTAAGTGCACCAAGACCAGTAACGTCACCAGTTTGTTCAGGAGTATTCCAACTCTCACCCACAAATGACTGTGCCGCTAAATTATATACTTCATCTGGACAACACTCTCTTAAAACCCTTACAATTGAATTTTGGTCTGTTAAGTCACCATTAAGAAAAGTTATCTTATCTTGTAAGTGTTTAGTGTTAGTTCTATTTGGACTTGAAGTTCTTCTTTCCATTCCATAAACTTCATATCCCTTTTCTAAAAGAAAATCAGCCATATGACTTCCATCCATACCATTGATACCCGTTATTAATGCCTTTTTCATTTTGTACTCCTTGTTGGATTTCCCCATAATTGGGCTTCCAAATCTTTATATTCATAAAATTTACCTTTACCATCACGTAAAATACCTATGTTACATTTCGATAAATTTAAGAATTGTTGAAAGTTATTATGTTTTTGATCGATAAAAGAATAAGGATTTTCCTCTTCCTTCACATAAAGTCTTTTTTGTGGGTGTCTCCTTGCGTGAACGTGTAGAACATTTTGACAAATAAATTGAATAAATTTAGTACCCATCAATTGTTCACACGAAATAGATAATCCCTCGTCATCATTATATAATAAACAAGGTGGTATATTAACACCCGATTTTATCAAGTCTGATGAAATTACTAAACAAGAACCACTTATCTTTGGTTGATTTATATAAGTAAAACTGAACTCTTTAGCCTTTGCATTTATTTCATTCATCTTTTCAATTGACATAGGTGATTTAGCTTGCATTGGATTCAAATGACCATTCTCATCATCTACGAACACGTGGTCTTTGTAATCTACGTGTACCAACGGATCCCAAGATGAATCCCACATTTTTCTATCTGAGAAACTCATAATATACCTATGTATGTTTTCCTCATTGGTATATTCAGATAGTGTCTCTACAACTCCAAATGCTTCTTTAGGAAAGAAACTATCTGTTTCACCCCACATTACGTAATCTACTTTCTTACAGTAATTATAATTTAAGTCTCTTCTATAATCTGCATGAAAATAAAATTCATCTTTATCTACAATACGAGTTACCACATTATAACCTAAGTTTAAAATAGTTGTAACACCATCATTAAACTTTTTTATTAAATCCTCTTCAGATATTTTATCATAATCAATCTTCTCAATCTTTTGAGATAAATTAAAACACAAATCTATTGTTACATAGTTTTTATTTTTTACTGGTTCTAATAGATTAACAAGACCATCAATGAAATCTTTATACATTTCAATTTCAAAGAACATCACGTGTGTTCCTATGACATATTTATTTTTTAGTTCCATTACTCTTTTCCTCTACTACGGCTCTACCTTTTAATTCTTCCCAATCTCTTTCGGGTCTTACATCTAAATTAGTTTTCCATGCACCTTTTATAGTGTGTGGACTAATACCAATACTTTTTGCAAATGACATAAATGCATTTATATCTTTTGGGAAACAACTACCACCAAAACCCATCTTTCCATCAGGACCTGGTACATTTAAATGAGAATCACCAACTCTACCATCTGCAACAAAACCCTCTAATGCAGTTTTCCAATCTGCACCAATGGTATTACATATCAATTTCATTTCATTTGCGAATGAAACTTTAACTGCAAAGAATATATTACTAAAATATTTTATCATCTCTGAAGTTTTATAATCTGTTTGAATGGTATGACAATATTTAAATCTTTCTTTAAATAATTCTGAAACTCTTGATGTATAAATTTTATTACCACCCAATATAATTCTTGTTTGATTTATAAAATCTAATCTGGCAGATTTTTCAGTTAAAAACTCTGGATTAAAAACAATATTCAAACTTGGAAATTGTTTTTGTAATTTCTCTGTAGTTCCTGGCACAACAGTTGATTTTAAAATAATAATATTATCTTCTCTTTCATTAATATCATTTATCTGTTTAAATGCATCATTAATATATTTTAAACTTATTGAACCATTCTTATTCATTGGTGTGGGCACTGATACAAAAATAAAATCAGAATGATTTACTGTATCGTATAATGTATCCATTGACCTTTCAGGTAAAACATCATATACCCTTACTTCACAAGTTCCAGTTGACGTTGGTGAGAATCCATGTGCAACTGCACCACCGACATATCCATTTCCTATAATTCCTATTTTCATTAGTAGTTTTCCTTTAAGTATTCATACGTTTTTTTCATCCAATGGTGAGTAGTTTCTGGCCCACCTGGAATAGCATTAAAATGATAAACCCACCCCAACTTAGTGAATGTGAGTTCGTTATCTAATATTTCTTTTCTTGGCATATCTTGCATATTAAATTCATATGGAAATAGTTTCTTATCCACTTTAGACATATCAACAAAGAAATTAATAATTGGTTGGTCTGTACCACACCCATATTTTTCTTGAAACTCTTTGAGTGATTTACTATTGTCCAAATAAAATTTTATTATATCTGAAAATAATTTCTTATGAGTTTTATTTACAATCATAAATCCTGAATTGAAATAATCCCATGGCGACAATTGATGATTATCAAATATATGTTTAGAATAATTCTCGACACTCCTACATAACCAATCATAACAACCTTCATTATGTACCGCAACAAATTTATTATCAGATAAGTCGAAGAAGTTTGGTGCGTTTGGATGAACTATGGTATCTGCATCTACAATTAATATTTGGTCATATTCTATACCCTCATTATCTAATAGTTCAAATGCAAATAACTTATGCCAATTTGGATTCATAACATCTTTAGGATATATTCTTTCTGTTAGAAGAAATATTTCTGCATTATTCTTATCACACCACTTCTTCCAACTCGCATGAGAATACCAATATGGTTTTTTTCTTTCAAGTGCATCTTGATACTCTTTCACACTAACTGACTCTCCCTCAGTTTTATCAATCTCTACCATAAATACTATATTTTTCATATTAGAGCTCCTCTCATCCTTTCTATTAGTGTCTCTGCTGCTTCTACACAAGTTCCTATCTTACCTGAAAATAATGAAAAGTTCAAAGATGATGTCTGCTCCACTATAGTTGGTCTTGAATCATCATGTTCTCTATTTGGTAAAACAGTTCTGAAAGTAAACATA
>MDTB01115166.1_pt1 | contig 11054 bp, 2 predicted proteins | sample 811161 | NCBI WGS metagenome assembly MDTB01 (sample SAMN05326650, study PRJNA326480) | marine metagenome | isolation source: seawater | place: Mediterranean Sea | collected 2009
AAATTTAATTAATAACTCATGATAATTCCTATACTCTCCAGAAAGAATACAGTAACTGAGACAATATAATATATCTATCTCACTAAACTGAAAGATGTTTATATATATATATATACAGCAACCATTATAATATATTGATTGGTTAAAATCTAAGTTATACGTTCGTAATAATTTTATACGGTCCGTATACAATTTTACACTTCCCGTGCTAAGTAATAATGCTCAATACTCAATCGTAATATTAAATTCTATCCTATGATACTATTAGTATGATAAAAGCTCTGAATGCACCCTCTGCAAACTAATACTCTACAAGCATGAGTAGATTTCTATCCTTCCATGCCTTCAGTAACCATAATATATATATATATATACAGTATGTTTTACACTTTACTCCAACCTCCCACTTTTTGTGTTGATGATAATAACTCTACATATAAATTACACAAATCATCGTAAATAGCCTTCACATTATTGTCACTATCACCATTTGATGATGATGGTAATACATCTTTATTTGGATCAAACTTACAATAAATATTTTGCAATTCAATCATTTCATATAATTTGTTGCCATCATTATTACTACTGCTACATGAAGCTGCTCTAATAGCACCACCCAATCCACATGAACTACTTGATTGTAATCTAGATACACGTGCCTGAAATATATTTGCTACAATCTGTGCAATATTATTATTTTCACTTGCACCACCAGTTAAAAAGATATGTGTTGGTGACAAATTCATCCATTTCACACAACATTTCATATTAATAATTTGACATTCCACACATGCACGTATTGCTTCATTGGCATTTTTCCAATTTTTAAAATCTTCCGTACCAGAAAGTATGGGTTCAATGTTATCCCCGATTATTTTTGGACTTATCTCATTTCCAAAAAATGGCAACATTATATTTTTATTATTTCCAATATTTGTTGAAGATAGTGCATTGGAAAAATCATCCCATGACATTTGAAAACGATCTTTTACTTTTTCACGTGCTAATGAACCATTTAGAAAGCATTGCAAGGTCATATACTTTGATATGTCATCGTTTGAGGACGATGTAGTAGGATTCAATTCTATAGCATTTCCAAATACATGGCCACTACCATTTGGATCCGTGCATGGATCTTTCATTGCAGCAAAAAAAGTATCACTTGTACCTAAACTAATAACAACTTTACCAGTTGAAGTAGCACCCATACCAACTAAGGACGAAGGGTTATCGCCAGTAAATAGAACAACATTGCAATCATTTGAAAATCCATACTTATTGATAAAATAGCTAGACACAGAAGAGCTTATATTTAAATTTTCATTGCAAATGGAAGGTAATTTTAACTTTAAATTTGGTGCAGTTGCATTTAATAAAGTTTCGTCCCAATCGAATTGTTTTATATTCATTAAATTCATTCCTGCGCCATCCCCTACGTCTATCGGCGAATCTATACCTGCAATTATACTACCAATAAACGAAGAGACTAAATGTATTCTACTCGTATTTTCGTAATTTGAAGCACTTTCTTTGTAAAATTTACGAATTTGTGGCCCTGTAAAACGTTCTGTTGGTATCGATCCAGATAATTCACATACTTTTTCACTATTGCCAACTTCCTTCGCAATTTCTTGGCATTCTCTTAACGTTGACGTATCCATCCAAATTGGTGACGAATCTCTAGACAAACATGGTTTTATTTGTAAACTTAACGTTTGCTCATGATTTAAATTTTTTATAGTATCAAACCATGTTGAATTTAAATAAACTGAGCCATGCTGTTGACCAGCACCAGATATAAATTTCACTTTAGACAAATCACATTCTGCTTTTAACTTTTCCATTAATAAATCAAGCGCATCTAACCACATTAATGGATTTGAGTGAAACTCATTTGGAATATCATTATTAACAATAAAACCTTGTGGTGCATTATATTGCGGCAACGATTGTCCAAAATTAATAGACTCTTCTATGATAACATTTTTATTTTTTAAATCAATTATTACAGCTGAACAAGATTGCGTGGAAGAATCAATTCCAAGAGCATACATTGGTTCTTCTTGTTGTTCAGTATTATCAGACATTGCACAATAGAAAAAGTATCTGTATGTATGTATGTATATATATATGTATATATATATATTATTTTTGTTATATATGTTTTATATTTTTGTATGTATACTATTCTATATCGATATATACTAGTACATATATCTTGTTGTGCTCTTTTCTTCTTCTTCTTGATGGGGTGTCTGATCCTCTGGTCCTCCTTAAAACTTAAATCTTAAATAGATTTGGACCTGGAAATCCCTCTGGATTTATGAAAAGTTAAGGAGTTAAGGGAAAGCATTTTGATATAGAGAGATAATCGATTACGCTTGTACATTAGTAAGCGGAGTTATCATTAACAGCAATAGCATTTAAAATTAGTACATTATATCATTATATCAGATTATAATATTTTTTGATAGGTAAACGACTCGTACGCACTAAATGGGGATAAGTGAAAGTATTTTTAAATTTAAATTTTAACGTATAGTAATATCATTGGATTATCATAAACAAGATATAAACAAACAAAAATTTGATTTTTAAATTTCGTGTTTATACTTGTTAGTATAGTACTCCCTTGGAAAGAAAAAACCCATGTACCATATATGATATATGCACATTCTGTACACACCGAACCACCCACAAAAGAGCGGCATACATATATATAATTAAAGGAAGAAATAGAAAAGCTATAAAAAACGATTTTAACGATTTTAGAAAGAAACAAACAAATATAAACAAATCATGTCGCCCGTTCACTATTGTAGTCTAAAACATTTAGTTATTATTTTAACTATAATAATAATAAAAACAACAATCGTGTCTTGTGCTCCAAGTTATTCTAGTTTTACACAAATCAATGAGATTGCTGATAAAATATCTGCTGATTTAAAAAAATTATCACGTGAGCAACTATGTACCAACGTCTTGCAAAATACTTATTCAAACGATGCAAAATACATTTCGAATAATGTAAATGGTACGCGTATACTTGAAGATATGGCAGCGCATGTTGCAACTACCATTGAACAGAAGTTACTTACTCCGTTAATAAATTTGAAAAATAAATTAGAGGACCAGTATAATACAAATTTTGACTTTATAGATAAAAAAGCGAAAGAAATGTATGTCAAAGAAGGAAGAGATGCCATTTGGACAATTGATCTATGTCAAGACTTTAACGACCACGAGGCGCGGTACAACGATGCATTTTACTCCTCAGTCGATCCGAAACATTCATGTGCAAATTTACCATGGTATACAGAGATTTACCCCCAGAAAACCGATGATATATTTAGTTCACATTTAAATTTACTTCGATTTGAAGCAGCGTGTAAAGAAGCGAAACTGGATGAAGTATTTAAAGAAAATTTTGAAACTGCGAAAACAATTAAATGGCAATATGTTTCATCGACTTCCGGCTATCACAGGCGATACCCCGCTCGAAGGGATAGAATACTAGGCATATCTACTGGCCGCAATTTTACACCGACATTTCGTGTATTGATATTTGCTTTAACGCTACTTGTGTTGCCAACAATAATTTTCCATATATGGTGGATTTATTTCATCAAAGATTATTATGGCATAATTTTAATTGGAAAAAGTGAAAATGGAAAACGGTTGATGAAAATGCCCAGTCGAGAATTACGAGAGATGACCAATGAACAAAAAACATTTAAACTGAAAAAAGAAACTTTTAAAGTGCGTGGTGATAGGGATCATGAAAGAGAAGAAGAAAATGAGAACGATGATGAGACGCTTGCTGAGGAAGATTTGGTCCATTTTCAATCTGAAACGATTGAAACTGGTCAATTATATGAGAAAAGGGCTATGGCATGGATTGCTCTTTTATTGTTTTGGCTTGATTACGTTCCCTTTACATTGGCATTGTTAGTAGGGTTTCGGCGTGATATAACAGAAGATGGCGAATTTATTGATGCGAATGGTTCAAATAACTTTGGACAAGAAATGTCCGGGGGGTTAATTGCCGTAATTGTATTTTGGGCCCTTTCTATCTTTTCATTATTTTACATCTCAACTTTTGTGATTTTTCCACAGATAAATAAAGTTGTTTTAGATAAGAATAATGATGATGGTGATGATGAAGCTACAACAGGTGGTAGAGGCCTGGGCAAAAAATGCACTGCGTATTGGTTGGTTGGATTTGCCTTGCCGCTATTACTTATGTGGGTTTGGTTGTATTTTTTAACGGATATTCCTGCATATGATCCACGTACACGACCATGGTATGTTAAAGCTGCTGGTGAACCAAAAGATATTGTCATCATCATCGACAGCAGTGGTAGTATGTTGGAGTACGATCGTATGAAATATGCAAAAAAAGCTGCCAAACAAGTTTTAAAAACGTTGAATGATGATGATCGTGTTGCAGTTATATCGTTTAGTGATGTAGTGCATTTTCCAACGACTGGACCCCGCAACTGCAGGGTTGATTTGTGTGATAATTCTGACTGTTGTGGTGTTACTACTTGCAATAATAATAAGGATTACAAAGCTTTCAAACTGGAAGATGCCCGCCATTGCCGCGGGCGTGGAGACGCCTATTTGTGCTGCCTTGAAGATCCTAATAGTCTAGAAAATAAATTATGGAAAAGCAAATTGGAAAGTGATCCATTTGATTATGTTTGCACGGCCGGTGCTCGCAAAACAATCGATTACAGAGGATCGATAGAAGAAGGCACTAGAAATTTAGCACCAGCAAATCATCACAACAAAGAGTTTTTAAACCATTTTATCGAGACTATTGCACCTAATGGCAAAACAAATTACCATGCTGCATTTACTACGGCATTTGAATATTTAAATTCAAGAAAAACATTAAGTTCTCGTAAGTCAGCTATTATATTTTTAACAGATGGCGCTCCAACATTGCCAAAAACAGGGAAAGAAGGCGTTACAGAAAATTTCGAACAAGTAGAAGCTTTAATTGAAAAATTAAGCGGTGAAATGGCAACTCCACCTGATCTCTTTAACTTCTTATTAGGTGCAGGCGTGGAAGAATATCAATCTGAAATTTCAGATATGTCCGTAATAAAACCTGTGTTTGTGAAGGATGAAAATTTTGGCGATTTGATGTCCAAAATGGGCACCTACTACGAGACAGGGAATTACTTGTATGAATCACAACAAGGAAACAAGGGAGTACGTTTGACATTACCATATTTCGATTTTTCAGGCTTAGGCGTAGTCATAACCGCGGCAGTACCAATGTATATGAATAAAGGTGTGTCCAAAAACGAAACGTTTATTTTGCAAGATCAAGAACGTTATTTTGGTGTTGCAGGCATTGATTTAGCAGTTGCTGATATTTTCAAAGATTTAGCAGATGCAAAAAATCACGGTAAAAAATCATTTGGGTTCTTAATTGATTTTTCCGGCAGGGTTCTTTATCACCCCTCGCTGCCATCCCCTGAGGATAAAAATGGCAAAAATCCAAAATTTGTGGATATCAAAGATTTGATGATTTTACAATCATGTGATGGAATTGCGTCTAGTTGGAACAGTTCAAAAGGCGTGGATCAAACTTTCATCGATGAAATTCGTAACAGCATGACTGCTGGCGGTAGCGGTTCGAAATACGTAAAAATGCAAATGCTAATGCCACGAGGGACATCGGCGGAAGGAGCAACGCATTTAACATTTTGCGCAAACATATATTGGAAGAAAGTTGATAAGGTTGAATTTAGCGTGGCATTCGTATTGGAAGATCAAGATGCAAAAATTCGTGTCATTGAACCTGGAAGTGTTACCAATGCACAGACAAAATTAAGCAAGGACTACAAAGATTGGTACCATCGTGTAGACGTTGTACCAACGCCTAATACATATTTTGACTCTGGTTTCCCTACTTGTGAAGGGTATTATACGCAGACGAATGTTACGTTTGAGGAAAGCGTTTGGAAATTGGCATCCAGTGCATATCGTGATCCGTACCTATATATTCAACAAGGGGATTTGGACCGAGGACATTCAATAAAGGAAAGCGTAGATCGCGTAACTCGGTATAATGACTTAATTAATAGCGATGAGCTTGATGCACGTCTTGATTTTGAAAAAATGGTAAGACCTCGTGTACTGGAAGATGTTTTCTTAACTCGCTCCGTTGAAAAATGTTGGAAAGAACGTCCAGGTTTAGGGACATCGGTCATTGCTAAATATTTTGGAACAACGAATGGTGTTTTCCGAAAATTGACTGGCGCACCCGAATCACGCTTTTACGATCCTAGAAAACGGCCATGGTACATGCGTAGCGTAGAATATCCCACGTGGACATGTTTGTCGACTTACATAGATACCTTTAGTAAAAAACCGTGTTCGACTTTATCGGTTGCTGTGTTAAGTGATGAAAATAAGACTGTTGCTGGAGTCGCTGGTTTAGATTTTAGTGTAGAAACATTAAAATCTATATTTGATAAAGCAGTGTGGGGGGGGCAACAATATAAACCAGATTCTTCACAATATTATGTCGTCGATTTAAGTGGTGCGTTAATATACCACCCTGAGATAGAAAAATTCAAAGCTTTATTAGGAGATACTGGTTCCCCTACTATTGGTAAATTGGAAAAATGTGTTGCAAGATCTTTAAATTGGGGGAATAGTTTTTGCAAAGATTTGTCTACTATGGAATTCTTAGAGACCAGTCAAATCGCAGAGCAAATGATCGTAAAAAATGAGAAACGTGACGGTCTAATAGCTAAACGTATCCCAGGCTCCAACGCAATTTTAATTATACAAGATAAAGCGAAGCATGAATCTAGTGAAGATTCTTGCAAAATAGACGATGAAGAAGATCCCCCACACAACAGCTATCACTGCGCTGATCCACCATGTGCAAGAATGGAGAAGATTGATACATGCACAAACGAAATTTTCCCATTTAATGAGTGCCTGTACGGGCGAAAATGTAGTGATGATAATTCCTACGCTACATTGATTCATTATAAATACAAGAATCCTATAACAGAACAGGATGAAACGCGATTTACGACAAGGACAAACTTTAGATGTCAAGAGCCTGTCCATTCATGTTACGCACAGTCGCTGAAAGCTGGAAATGTAAGCAACTCCAATAAAATACTAGCAGGTATATGCCCACAACCGGTACCATCCAGCGGAAATTTTAAAAGTGAGATGGACATTTGGTATTTTCCATGTATACCTTGGTGGGTTTACTTCATCGTATTTATCGTTTTGGTTATTATATACGCCATATCAATGTGTTGTTTTGTACGGGATGGAAAGGGAAAGTTAATGCATCAGATAAAACTACTTAGTCTGGTCATATTTTCCCCAATTTTATTGTGTTTATTTTTATTACAAAGTTGCATGGTAATCGTCATTTGGCTAAGTCCTGTGGAATATGATGCCTGGAGGAATGAGATAATGAATAAAAAAGCACATTTGATTATAAAACCAGAGGAAAAAATAGGAGATTGGTTTTGGAAATACGTCTTCGGAACTACCGCGTACTTTTGTGAGGCGCTTGCTCATATCTTCTTGATTCCATCGTATATTTTTTTCATTTCGCTTATTTTGATAACCTCGATTTATGATACGGATAACTATTTTGAGTTTGTCAAGAATTACAAGAATGCAAAGGATATGGATCGAGAAGACAAATTGTTTAAGTTCGTTTGGACTCATGGTTTAATTGCACTTCGACGCTTCCTCATTTTTATTTTCTTTCCAGCAATTGCTGCATATTTTATTGTGATTGGCGTTTGCTTATTATTATTGGCAGTTACTAATCCGATTTATTTTAATTACAATTGGTATCGTGAGGACTCAACGTTTGGCGCCCTCCGAAATAAAAATTGGATGGAGCCAACTGTTGGTTGGGTATTAATATTTTTTATATTCCCTGCAATGTTATTTATAAATATAGCCCAAGATTTGGTGATCTTAGTATCAGTGCCGCTAGCCTTTGTAACACCTTTCTTGAATCCATGGCATTTTGGAAATATAATATTTATTTTAGATATGAAGTATAATCGTTTCACGTTCAATGAACGCCTGTTTGCTGTAATTTCTAGATTTTTATTTAGTCTTATCGATTTCATAATATTTGTGCTTTACCTGCCATTGTTAATAATCTTCGCAAGTTTTTCTTTGGTATGGATCCCAATTGAAATAATTATGCTAGTGTATACGTGTATCTTAGGGAAAGAAGAATATTCTGAAGTTAGCAAGGAACAGTCTTTTTGGTTCGGAAGAGATAACAACGACAAAAATGCTACTAATACAAATGCGGAGACTCAAGTTGTAGGGATTGAATTGAAAAGTAAGGATGTGTTCAATACTACAGCAAACGACGAAGATGAAAAAACAAAGGCAATATCCGTTGATACGAAATTAACGGATGCAAAAATAGCGGACGCGAAGAAGGTGGAGGAAGGCAAAGATATACTTGTTCTTAATTTCAAGCCTTATACGAAATCTATCACGGACGATGAGATCATTGAAGTATATATCAAGAATGGATACAATCGTACTAAAACGTTAAGTGAAATTAAAAAAACGCACGTAAATATGTTAACAATGCCTCTGTTTATAGGGAAGTGTAACGAATGGCTAACGCTTAACTTTTACGCTTGGTTTGTTCTCATTCCCAAAATGTTTTGTGCTTCAGTTATATTTGACATTGCAATCGTAGCATGGTGCGTCGTACAAATTGTGTTGCATGTAGTTGGTGCGGTATTGTTTATCTCAATTTTAATTCCTTCTCCTGGCGAGGTCGTGTATTATTTTTTCGGTCCGAATGAACATATTACATGGAAATATTGCTACGATGAGTTGGTAGAGGAGGGCAAAAAACCTGGTTACGAACCATATAGTCTAGCATTACCATTTACAAGATTGTCTATCATTGTAAAGTATTTTCTCGAAACATATTTCTTGCAATGGCTTTGGATGCCAGTTGAATTTGTTTTTTTAATCGTTTTAATCGCTACCTCGCCTCTACACGTGGAATTTAAACGATGCCTAGAAAAATTATTTAGCAAAGAATCAAGTAGGATGGAAAAAATGTATATTATCATACCGCAGTGTTTCATTGTTGCAATGTATGTTTTTACTTGGAGAATAATACGTAGTATTATGCTTGTTGTGGTGTTTATTCATATTGGTTCGTATTTTTTCTTAGAAGTTATATTGTTTCTCTTAGCACAAGTATTTGATTTTATTGGTCGCTTTTTAAGCTTAGGCATATTGTCGAATAGCATACGAATAAGTAACCAAGAAAATAAGCAGGAAGTCGAAGATGATATTGAAGATCTGACAAAGGCGATTTACAAACTGGTAAATGGGACTGAAAAGAGAAACAAAAAAATAATATTTGTGAAACCAAAACGAGACAAGAAGACATTAAATAAAGAAAAAATGGAAAAAGAACCAACGAACACCGACGAAGAGAAGATAGAAGAGACGATGGGCATGGAAATCATTCGGAAACAATCGACTTTTGAAATACGTAAACAGTATACGGAACATATCTATCGATGGTTTGAACGAGTTACAGATGTACGTTTATATTCAATTGTTCCAATTTATTTTCTTAATTCGACTTCAAGGCTTTTACTTGTTATATTGTCATGGATCCCTGTATCTTGTATGTGTATTTTTAATGTTATAAGCGGCCTAATCGTTTGTTTGGGGCCTTATCGTATGGAATTAGTTAACAAATTGAAGAGAAAGAATTTAAGTAATAGTCACAGGTACATGTTCTCTGCTGTAGAGTATTTGTTTGTAACTATTATATTTTTCGCTTTCGTCCTCCCATGTCAACTTTTAATGTTAGTGGTGATTTTTTTAAGTTTCTATAGGATACCAAGACTTTGTAAAAACTTATTTTGTGATCCGGGAACAACACTTTATCAAAAATGGATAATACGCTTTGGGGTAATAGGGAGTGAATTTGCAAGCATTATGAAAGATATTTATAATGTCATGATTAAGTACAAAGCTGCTGTTGCCAAAGAAGGTCCTAAGGGCTTGAAAAATGCTGGTGCTTGCTTCAAGCTGTACGTTTTTGATACAATTGTTGCGATGGTAATATCTCTAATTGGAATATTATGTTTCATTTTGGCATTAACATGCGTAGTTGTATCATTTGTAATTGAAATCGCAATGGCAATTGTCATTGCGTGTACGATTTTCAATTTAATGGAATTCATAGATGATGTAGAAGATCATTTTTTTGAAAACAATAATAAACCATCACTGTTATTTGTGACTAGTACTACAATACGCCGCACAGTGTTTGGACCGAAAGATTCGGATCATGAAACCATTGATATTGAAGATGGAACGGAGACTGACGAGGAAAAGAAAATAGAGGAGAACGACAATGAAGGGAAAGGGGATAATGCCAAGTCAAGTGAAAATGAATTAGCTGCGCAAACTAATATATTACGGAAGCTAACCAAAGATGGTGCTGCTATGGAAAGACTGTTGGCAATGGAAATCCTGCCACGTGAACGCGTGCAAAAGATTTTCCTTGCTTCCGGAAAGGATGAAGGAAAAGCATTCGATGACATGATACGGGTTGCGTTGTTGACATGGTTTGAATTTTATGGAAATCTTTTCTACATCATCACGTTAAATTTCTTGGCAGGTGTCTTTTCTTTTATTGCCTTTCTGGTTTTGTCACCATTATGGTTACTGACCATAATTATGTTATTTACTACTTGGTGTGGTAGACTGTTTTGGTCTAAAGCATGGAAGCAACTTTTTATTGAAGAGGGCCATTACCAATTGAAACGGTAAATATATATAAAACAACACCGTAAGAACAAAATAACGAACTAAAACCTCATTGTTCCATGGCATGGTAATTTCTAGAAAACGCTCAAATAATGTATCTTTGTCCTCCTCCTCCTCCTCACCTTCTTCCACCTCTGGTTTAGCTCCTTCAATAAAAAGTTGCTTCCATGCTTTAGACCAAAACAGTCTACCACAACAAGTAGTAAATAACA
>MDTB01211165.1_pt1 | contig 11054 bp, 12 predicted proteins | sample 811161 | NCBI WGS metagenome assembly MDTB01 (sample SAMN05326650, study PRJNA326480) | marine metagenome | isolation source: seawater | place: Mediterranean Sea | collected 2009
ATATATAAATAGAAAAAAAATATAAAAAACTATTTCATATACTATAGTATTAAATAATGACAGAATACATTGATTTGTTGGATGAAGATAAAGCCATCGCAGAACAAAAATTTGTTTGTTTATCTTTCGTTTCACCAGAAAAGATACTAAAAGACAAGAATCTCTTTTTTTTTGAAAAGTTTGTTGAACAATATAATTTTGATAAGCAAGCTGAACTTCTTACAAAGTACAGTAACTATATTACTTACAAGTATGAACTAAACACAGAAAATGTTATGAATGACCTAAAGGAATTTTCAACAATCGAAACAGATTCAATGTATGAAAATATTGCGAACGACTTTAAAAATTTTATGGACCGCAATGAAGAAAAATATGAAGCACAGTTCAATAAGGAGAACCAATTTCAAACCTCAGTTCGCGGAATGAAGGTAAGGGGCGTATTTCCAACACAAGAAGAAGCTGAAATGAGATGCAAAATGTTAAGACAAATTGACCCAAATCACGATGTATACGTTGGTCCTGTCGGTTTGTGGGTACCGTTTCATCCAGAAGCTTACAAAACTGGGCGCGTAGAATACCTTGAAAAGGAACTAAACCAACTCATGCGTGAAAAAAATAAAAACGAAGAGCAGGCAAAAAACCAATTTGACGCGCGCGTAAAGGAATCTAAATTGAATGCTATTTCAAAAAATATAGAAGAGGCAAAGAAACATGGTAACAAACTTACACAGACAATCAATGAAGCTGGCGAACTAGTTGGTACAGATCAAGGAAACACCGTTGAAAAGAAGCTGGGCATAAACGCCTCCATGGAGGAAATTCAAAAGGAATTATTTGAAGGAGATAATATTGTCACGAGTATGACCGACCATGGGCTGAGCGAAATAACAAAAAATTGATTCCATATAAATTCATTTATTGAATTAAATAAACAATCACTTTACATCAATATGGATAAAAATGAAAAAGAAAAGATGCCATCTAAGAAAATACATAAATGCAATATTTGCAGGAAGAAAAGTGTTGTGAATATAACATGTACAAAATGTGACAAAATATTTTGCATCAAACATCGGTGCCCCGAGAATCATAATTGCGTTCATGATTACAAAACAGATTTTCAGATTGCTGAGAAAATAATTACTCCAAAGATTGAGGTCATCTAAATACTTGGGATAAATGACATTCACCCCAAAGATGTAAATTTCTATTTTTAACTTTATTTCTTTATTATAAGTAATATAAATGACAACGAGTGTTGTATTTGATGACATCGATTATTCCGAAATTGAATATGATGAAAATGCTACAGACGGGCTCACGTTGACCGATCCAAGTGCCTCTATCATTGCATTGCAGAGGCTGCGCTTTTTGAAAACGCGCGAAACTGGAAATAAAATAGTTACACCAGAAACAACCGGGCGCGCCGAGATTAAAATGCCTAACTTTAATGAAATTAACTATGAAGAATACAAGATGCGAAGAAAAGCAGAAATTTTAAAATATAAAGAATATATTCCAATAAATAAAAAAATAAAATTTTCTAATCTAGCTTCATCACGAAGAAGGCAAATATCAAACATTTCCAAAGCTTCTACATCATGCGAAAACGATGTTATTCGTGTTAAAAAAGCGTCCAATTCTGGCATCAAAGGTGATAATTCGTTACTTTTCCTTAATTCAAACGTTCCCTACATTACCAAATTATAGCTGTGCACCAAATAATAAATAAATCTTTACTTTTGTCGTGGTATTAGACATTCATCAATGCGATTGAATATGTCACCTGATGTACATATATCGTCTTTATATACTTGTACACATTGACGAATATCGTCATCTTCTCCTACATAACAATACATATCATCACCATTGACAATTTGATTTGTAGAATACTGGCGTCGTATATCATCATTTATTTTAGAAGATGCGACTTTAGGTTTAGTGTCTTTTTTGTTAGTTTCTTTTATAACTTTATCTTTGACGACAACTTCTCCATCTTTTTTAATCGTTAATTTGTCCTTCTCAATAACTTTTTTTTTGTCTTCTTCAATTATTTTGATTTCTTTCAATTCCTTGTCGGCGTCCTTCATTTTGATAACTTCTTTAGAAATTCTTTTTTTGGGATTAAAAAGGGCATTAAAGTAATCCTTAATCTTAGACCGATAATAGTATATTGCTGCAACAATCAACAATAATAAAATGATAATTGTTATATATATGTAATATGGAATGTTTTGTTGGGTTACTCCCATTATTTGGGTAGAGACATTATATGACTTATTTGATGTGTTATTATTAATTACATTTTCAACGCCTCTATCTATGCGATTCGTCTTAAATAACTTTATACTATCTGGTGATGTTGTTTTGATATTTTTTAAATCAATGTTATATACTTCTTTTACACTATTCCTAATGGTATTTTCCATAATTATATTATGTGTATATATTTATGAAAAAAAATTTTAATTATAGATTCATATAAATATGTTGATACATATCCATTTTTTTGGTCTGACCAACATCAGGGGGATATTTTATTTCATTTTTCTTAATTTGTTCCATCACAATATATATATTTTCTTCCATATTTTCTAACTCATCGCTTTTACTTAAAATTGGTATATTATATTTCACCTCTTTATGTAATAATACCAATTCAATTGCATGACATATCATAGATATCCTCCTTTTGTTTATAGATGCACAATAACGAATTATGAATAAATTGTAAATACTATTCACAATATTCGCCACATTATGAGAAATACTATCGTTCTTCATAACAATGAATATGGCATCCCAAATTATCCAGATTATATTCGTTTCCAAATTTTTCCTTTGATTATGATATATATCGCGAACCACACAACCTATATTCTTCTTTTTTTTCCTACATAATATATCATATTCAATAATCCAATTCAACCAATATATAATGTCGACCTTTTGCTTAGTTTCAGTCAAATGATAAATAAATTCATTGAACGGAATTAAATATTCGACCGGGTCATCTTGTTTATACACTAAATTAACAAATGTGGTATTTGGAGCTTTTAAATTCTCATATAACGATTCAATCTTGAACACAAATTTATGTTGCAAATGATCAAGAATAGTCAACTTTTCCGAGCACGATAAAACGGTTGTTATCGAACAAAATATAATTCGTAATTTTTGATTATTTTGTATGTTTCTTAGAGAGCTATCAACTCCAACTATCTCGCGAAACTCTGAATATTTTTTATTAAGATATAACGGCAATTTAGGATTGTCAATATGTATATATTTACTCATTAAAATTAGGTATGTGTCCCAAATTTCCAATAACATGTTGCTACATAACATCTCACACGTCCAGAAAAATGCCTCTTCGCGTTTATTATAATAAATTGAATTTTGTAACTTTTTACACAGTTCTGATTTTTTAAAATTTGAAAAACTTGTCGTTTTATACTTTTCTCTTGTATCATCAATTTTTACTTCATGAATAAGAGCCATATTACTAACCTATATAATAATGGTAAAAGTTAACCGAAAAAATATAAAATAGTTATATATTTTATATGAATTTATCCATATTGCTTTTGGTTCTTGGCATATTATATATATATTTATCATTCATCTATAAACACAATGAAAATTTCGAAAACAAACGTCTAAAAGGGACATCGCAAGAAAGTATATTTGACGAGTTTTATGTATTTATGTTAGATGACCTTTTTTACAAATCAGATTTCTATAAAAACTTTGGTAAAATTATTTTACATTACTCAAATAGTGTATATAATAACCATCTTTGTATTGGAATTAAACATGGTGGACACATTAATGAATTACTAAAAAATAATACCACCATGACAACTATAACAAAATCTAAACCGATTGTAGATCTATGTAAATTCAATTATAAAGACAACAACTATAAATTTATTGACAAATATGAAAGCAATTCTTACATATTCAATGAACATGAATTTACACATATTTCTTTGATTGACAATGAAGTGTATTATACTCAAAATCTAAATGGAATGATGTATAATGTCACTAAGTGGATTAGTAACAGAGGATATTTATTCATAGATGTGTTTCAAAATATTAATAATTTAAAACAGCATTTTGTAAACAAGGATAACGGAGAATTTATAAAACTCAACTACAAATATAGTGAAGAAATCAAAAATGTAAGCAACAATAAGTTTTACTTTAATGAACATATTAAACTAGATGATGGAGAAAAGGTGAATTCTCACGAACTAACATTTTACTCAATAGAATATTTGAAATTTCTTGGGAACGAATGTGGATTAACATTCGTGAAATATTACGACGTTATAAGTTCAGTTGATGGTAGAGGAGTGCTGGTTTTCCAAAAAATATAAAAATCTTTAGATTAACGTTTATATTTACCAATAGAAACGAACGAATCCAACACATAAATCACAAATATTCCTAAAAAGCAATATAAAACAATTTCTTCGTTCTTCTTGTTTGTCTTTATTTCTCGCTCATCTTCAAATAAATTGATAATATAATTCAACTTCTCTAATAATTCATCTCGGGTTTCATTGCCGATAATTTTATTACGAGGGTCGCCTGATATCTTGTTTAAATTCAAGTTGTTGCTTATTAAATAGTCAGTTAATACAGATTCATTGTGATACAAATCCTGCGATGATTCGACTTTGTTTAATTGATGTTTGGTTTCTTCTCCCAGTTCATTTGCATAAAAATCCCCAAGTATTTTTTCGTTGTCACTCTTTATGTTTGCATGTAAATTATTATGAATATTTTCAACATCATCAGTAGAATTTGTCATATTTGGACTTTTTTCTTGTTCATTGCTAGCCATTTTTTTTAAAAATTCCATACTGAGTTTGTTCTTTGCCTTACTGTTTATTTTATCAGCAACTATTTCATTCTTTTGAAAATCAATTGGACTAGCAGAAAATGCTAAACTGCTCATTTACTTAATAAAATAAGAGATAAAAATTTTCCATTTATCTCTTATTTTATATTGTAATATTATAGAGATATCTCATAATAAATGAAAAAGGTGAAAAAAAAAACACAAACAAATTATGATGTATTCATAGAGCACTTGTATGCACTTAACAACAGTAAATTCTTTGCCGGGATTATAATGTTGATTATGAATATCGGATCTAAATATGTTACTATTGAATTGAGCAAATCGCAAGAGGATTATGTGAAATATACACTTGGGAGACAAATACTCGTATTTGCAATATTATGGATGGGAACTCGTGACATTATAGTAGCACTTATATTAACTTGTGTATTCATTGTCTTTGCAGATTATTTATTAAATGACAACAGTAAGTATTGTATCATACCTGATAAATATCAACATGTATTATCTCATCTAGACACAGATGGAGATGGGAAAATTGGCCAAAAAGAAATCAATGATGCAATACATTTACTTAAAAAGGCACGGAAAAGCAAAAGCGTAAAACAGAAAAGCAACATAGAAGATATGTTTGTGGCAAAAGGATTATACAAAGAAAATTTTATTTAATTTTATACATATATTCTATAGTATACAATTAAAATGGGAGAAACAAAAGATAACGTTGACATTACAACATCAACAACTTCATCATCATCCCCATCTGTATCATCTTCATCATCTCCGTTCTCACTTAAACTGCAGTCTAATAGTACATTGAAAATATTAAAACAGCATTGCGTTTTCTATGATTTATTGATCAAAAAAGAGATAAACGATATGATAAATAATCATACTGATGAACAACTGACAACAAAATTCGATTATTACAAAAGACTCTTTGAAGATGTGGTTGATGATGTGGTTAATGATTATCCTAAAGATTTGACTCAAAATGATGTCACCCGTTTTTTCGAAAAAAATGAACTACTTGAAAAAGACGAAAAACTAATTGATTACTTTGGATCAAATGGTAGAAAAGACACTCTATTTATCATTCCAGTTTTTTTAGACAATGATGAAAACATTTCTGTTGATAATTTTCAGTTATTCCAGCAAGATCAAAGCAGCCCTCTAAAAAACTATGAAATATACAAAACTTTTTTTGAAAAGTTGAAAGGTAAAACGTCCTCTAAAAACAAAAATGAACAGGATAATAATCAAAGAGAGAAAAAAATATATGTAGCGCCTATTAACAGAAACCGGCGCCCAATGAGAATAGGTCATAATGAAAAGAATATAAAAATAGAAATACTTCCAATTTACCACTTACCATGTTTAATTCGTAAAGGAATGTCTAAAATATCCGAAACTGAATATGTTAAACAATTGCAGACAGAATTGCTTAAATTGCAAGATTTTCTTAAAGATGATTTTTTAGAAAAAATAAATAAATCAACAACTTGTTTCAAAAATATCAGTTTCTTTTGCGATCCTAATGGACAAATTTCATTAAATTTCTATAAATCATCTTTATCCAAAAAAAATATTGAATTTGTAAACAAATATCTCTTAAAGGAATTTGAAAATCTGAAAGGGAACATTCAAGCGGGCAAGCAAACATTCATCAACCCCGAAACAATCCCACAACCGGTGGTCTACAAAAAACAACTCAACAGAGAGTATAACCAAAATATCAAGTCAAAATTTTTGACGTTTTTAGTTCAAAAAATATTAAATGGAGAAATTCTTTCTAAATTTCAAAACTTTGAATTGTCTGATAAAAATGGAATTCAAAAATTAAATATTTTGTACACCACAAAAATAAAAAAAGATTTGAACAAATTTAATATAATATGTAATCAATCATTCAGATTTACAGAAAAAAAATTGGGTGATTTTCATTTTGATTTCAAGATTGACGAAAATGAATGTAGGAATGTCGAAAAGTATAAAGAAGCTCCAAATATTTTCCAAAAATATTGGAAATTAAAAGTTCCGAATGATGTCAAACAGCATTTCACAAATGATGATGACGATGACTTATATTTAAGAATAACTTCATTAGGTGTTTTGAAACATGCTAGTATATATATTAAAACGCGCAATATTTACGAAGAGAAAAAAAAAGGAATAATTCAAATCGTACCAACACAAACATCATATAAATATTTAAAAATAAGCAATTTGACTCGCGGTCTAGATTCAACTCATATTTATTACTATGAAAATTTCAATTTTACAATGGACAGTTTTAAAAAGTACATCAAAAATTATAAAATTACTAATGGTAGTGAAAAAATAACAAAAAAAACAATACACAAACTATTTATTCAAACGTTTACAAACATGAGTGCGTTAAATGATTATTTTTTGTTCTGTATGAACGACCCAAAACTTAAGAATACTATAGATTTGAAGTTTTACGATAATGAAACCACAGATAAAGAGAGAGAAATGAAGCGAATGAAAATAATCAATTTATTATTAGGACAACTATTCAAAAAAGGGTCTATATTTTACACGAATCAAAATAAAAATCAAGAACCCTCCGAGATTGATGTTCAGAAATATGTTCTGTATAACAAGTATAGAATAAAAAACATCCAACCAGTTATTGTGCAACTTTTTGAAACTAAAAATGGAAGTGTTATCAAAGAAATGAAAGCACAAAAAATATTTGATAATAAAATATTGAGAGATGTCGAAAAAATGATAACCAAAACGGATCATGCGTTAGTTAGTTTGATTTTGGAGGAAGATACCAAAAAACAAAACAATCAAGAAACTACGAACAATAATATAAATAGTTATATGGACAAAAAAACTAACAAGGAAAAATGTTCAAAACGAAGAAAAACCATCAAGAACTCTTTTCAGAAATTAATTAAAAATATTACACCAAAAATTTATTTTAAACTCAGAGCATTTGCATGAAATGTATTAGTAGGTATAAACCTCGGAAGACCACCCTTTTTTTTCTATATATTTTATAATTCTTAAAGAATCTACTGGGCGGAGTTTCAAAAATATGCGTGTTATTTCCTCGAATTGAAATATTGGGTGGTTTGTAAGCATATTATAATCAATATTCAGTTTCACACTACTGAACTTATCATACATAAAATATTTCAAAACAAAGTAGCTTACCATAGTTGCATCATACTTGGAATACAAGTATGTTAATTGTATAATATTGTATGATTTGATGCAGTGAAGTACGTATTTTATTTTATTACTGACATATGATGAAAAATACAGATAAGACAAAACTTTCATTTCTAAATCTTTGGGCATTTTATTTGACCAAAACTTTAGATCTAACTTTTTCATATTAATTATTGTAAATTTATATTTAATTATATTGCTAACGAAATAGTATTTTTATCGGATTTTCGCCGACTTTTACCGCGCTTGCCGTTACCATCAGATAAAGAATTTATTTCATCCATTGAAATTGTGCTATTGTTGTCTACATTAATAGTTTTGCTATTTTCTTTATTCAAATTTGATAAAATGCTGTCAATATTAGCGCTTACAGGTCCTTTCATTTCTTCTCGCATTTGTGGTCTAGTGCTTGGATGTGGGGTCTGTGATTGTGAACGATGTGGGGAGGCCGAGGACGAAGTATTATTTGTGTTACCGTTACCAAAGTCATTCATAAAGTTGCTTAAACCTGGTTTATTTTGTTCCATAGAGTTCATTGCCGCCTTTGTGAACTGACTCATCAAATCAGGATTTTGTCGCATGATATCATCCATTCCAGGCAACGCCGATTTGAACATGGTATTCGTCATATGAATCATAATACCAGATGATGCCAATTGAAATAATAATTTTATTTCTGGTGCCATTTTTGCCTTGGATTTATACTTTTCATGTAACTCCGCGAATATCTCATCATAATCGTCAACATTTTCATTTATTTGCTCTGACCAACCATCTAATTTAATATCAAACGGGTCAAATTTGCTATTTAAGAATTCAAGACCAGTGATCATTGTCGTGAGGACCTTCCCTTGAAACTTGACGGAATTTGATTTCTCTTTCTCATTTATCAGAAATTCATATTCACCCTTCATTTCATCAAGATCATTTTCCATGGAATATTTCTTACTTAAACTTGCACCCTTCTCTTCGAGAGTTTCTAATCTACGCAACATCTCAAACTTCTCACGCAACAGTTCTTGTTCAGTAATTTTCAAAGACTTTTCAAAGGTACTATCTACATTTATATGATTTATATCCTGGAATCCATCCCACGATTTTATATTTTCATCCATCCGCGAGGTTCCTTTTGCAATTTCAACATTCGGTTTATTTATAAAGCTATCCTTTTCTTTGTAGTCCTTCAGACCTTCAGCATTCAACAAATTTGGTTCATCGGTGATATTGTTTAACTCATTTAAATCATTTAATTCTTGTTGCATTGATTTTGATGATGATAAACCACTATTTTGAGAGTTTTTTACTTTTTCGTTCATGAGAAACTCAACACCATCCCCAAGATTGGAGCTAGTGTGTAATGTCGGATCCCTACTTGTATCTAAACTAAATGTCTCTTCTCGTGAATCTGACGGCATATCTAAATTAATTTCTTGAATATCTAGTGAAACCACCTTTTCATCTGAATTACTCATTTTATTTAATATTTTTATATTAATCTTTAAACTTTAACTAATTTCATTTATTCAACATCCAAATCATCATAAAATGAATCAGACAAAAACGCATTTTTTATAGAATAATCTATTGCTTGTAAAAGACAATCCGCGAGATCATCCTTTTTTTTACTGTTTTTGAAAAATAATACCCAGTCCGAGTAGTGAAGTGTACACACCTTCTCTGCGATTACCTTGCTCATTTTTTTTCTTTCGGTATAAGTTGTCTTTTTTTTACCTAGAAATCGTTTCAATTTATTCGCGGCATTGTAATTTATGATTTGTTCGTGCTCATAATTTTGCGTGACAAAGAACATTATCAACATACTTTGAATAGACTTCATTTTTATGGCATTTTGTCCGATTTGATTTTCAATTATTATCATATCAAAGACATATTTATCCAATAATTTCAACATTTTTTTGTTCATTCTAAGTCCAATACGTACGTTATCAACTTTGCAAGCGTTTTCATCCAATTTACACAGTTCCATAATATTCCAATCAATAATTGATGATTTTTGTTCAGTTTCATCTATATCTATTACCACATAAGCTAAGTTTCGAATACCAACATCAATTGATAAAAAAAGCATTTATTATTATTTATTGAAAAAGTTATTCAGTTATCATTAAATAATAATAAAATTAATTATTTATTGACGCTTAAATTTGATATTTTCATAGATTGTGGAACATAAACGTGGCTTTGCTTGGCATATTCTATTTGGTTGCTCTTCATCATTTCAAAGGCATTTTTGGTAAGGATTTCACGATATTCTTCATTTGACGGAGCATTCTTACGATGTTTACCATTGTTCTCCATATTATTTGCTTATATGTATTATCTATATTTTTATTTATCACATTTCTTCAGCGGCATTCATTTTCATATCAGATGACCCCTTTAAAATATTTATAATATCACTTTTATTCATTGAACTCTTTGCGTGCACTCCTTTTTCCGCTAAAACAGTTTTTAATTCCCTGACGGTCATTTTTTCATAATTTTCTTCAGAAATTTCATTTGCTACCGTTATGTCACTAATGGAACAAATATCTTCGGCTTCATCTAATTCATTGCCCGGGGTTCCTTGTAAGATACCGTAATCAAGATGTTTTACTTCTACATTATCTGACATCTTTACATCATGTGTTGCAATAGGGGCTTCATTATTGGAAGCCGGTTGTAATGTCTGAATCAAATCAGTCGAATCATAGTTGAGGTGTTTGCTTTCTTCATTATCCTCTTCCTCGTCATCTTCCTCATCATTATCCTCATCATTATCCTCATCATTATCCTCATCATTATCCTCATCCTCATCCTCATTCTCATTCTCATTCTCATCCTCATCCTCATCTTCATCCTCATCAATTTCATTGGTTTTCATACTCTTAAACATATAAATAATATATACACAGTAAGTAAGCATTAGTATAGCACCATGCCACCAGTAGAGGGTGTTGCCACC
>MDTB01241850.1_pt1 | contig 11054 bp, 15 predicted proteins | sample 811161 | NCBI WGS metagenome assembly MDTB01 (sample SAMN05326650, study PRJNA326480) | marine metagenome | isolation source: seawater | place: Mediterranean Sea | collected 2009
AACCATGTGATCCTGTAAGTGTGATGTGCATACGTCTATATATAGAAGTTTCTGTTGGACGTTAATGATTCTTGATTGTTCACTTTGACTGCTCTTGGAGTCACCACTTGTATGTTACAGTATAGATCTTTCACAAACATGTCAGCGGCAGTCAGACCTTCTTCATATGCTCCACGTATTAACCGTTCAGCAGTTTTTGGTTTGATTACGTATCCATAGGTGCCTTGTAATTGTTGTTGTCCTTTGCGATAATGTTCTAGTTTTTGTATGCTAGGTTCTTGTCCTAGATCAGGATCAGGCTCGACAAATCGGTGTTTGTCCAAATGTAGTAGTTCATCAAACGGTGTTTTGTATGAGTCTGATACCACAATAGAATCGTGTTCAAGTATGACCACTGTTTCATCTAGTTCAACACATTTTTTCCACATTTCCAAATGTGAAATCATACATCCTCTGACACCACCTTTATTCCATTTTATTTTGTATAACTTTGGCCCGGGAAAATATGGTTGTAAATTTTCTCGTTTGATATATTCATCTGCACGTGAAGGTGTGTACCCTTCAAACATCTCAGCGTCTAGGCCATGTGCTTTAGCACTGACCATTGCGTCAATAGCTGGTTGATGTGTGCTTTCAACTTCTCTTAAAAATAATACAAACGCTTTCATTTTTTGATAACGGACCCATGTACTCTTACTCTTATGTGGCCGTTGTAGTAATCATCTGATTCAAGTACACCTCTAGCAAACTGTTCTTTTGCTTCAAGATAATTGCATTCGCCTTTAGATTTGCATAGATGAATTATTTCTCTTTTGAATTTTTCTTTGCCTAGTTTGTTTACATCTTCGATCAGCAAGTCACTCGAACCATAATAATCTTGCCAGTCACTTTCTACTGTGTGTCTGCGTTTATTTTTTCTGCCTTTGAGAGGTGGTCTTGACCTTTTGAATTTTGCCAATTTCTTCCCCACGTACATTCTACCTGTTGTGGTGTTGGTTATGAGATATACAAATCCCACTACACCGTCTGGTAATGTTTCTACTAGTTCTCCTTGATATGTCCAATTGACTTTTGTCATGCTTTATTTTATTATATACTATATGCATGATGCCACACAACCAGTAATCGATAGTATTCTCCAGTGGATGGAAAAGTTTGTAGAAGTACCACATCCATCATTTGGTAACATGCCTCCATGTCCTTATGCACGGCAATACCGAGTGCAAGACAAGATTAAAATTGTTGAAGCACCGGTCAATACCAAAGGCAATCCGCCCGATATTTGGGAGACTGCTGAACAAGTGTTTGAAACATGGAACGATGACTTTGAAGCCATCATTGTGGCACGTGAAAACGTGGCCCGTCGATATAATAGTGCAGAAATGTTATCGGCTCGAATAAAAGAATTAAATGACAAATACAAATCAAACGATTTAGTGGCCCTGGAAGATCATCCAATGGATCCCGAAGTGATTGACGGCGTACAAATGAACCATGGCGGTTTAATTCTTGTTGTAATACAACGTTTGAGCAAGATAAACAAACACTCAGAGATGCTCAAAGGTGGAGAATACTACGATAAATGGTCGCAAGAAAATTTGGATGATGTTGTAAATTGGCGGTTTAAGAAATAGACCTCAATGCTTCTAATTTGTCCATAGCTGTTGCTAATACATCCAATTTCTTTTCAGCAGTGGCAACATAATCAATATGTTCTGCAACACCTATCTGCTTTTCTAAAAAAATATTAAGATCTGCTTTGGCAACTTCTATATCACCTTCTAGTTTTTTTATCAATGCTTGTTTAATCATTTTATCTCCTTTTTGCTATTGCATACTATTTGCAATACGTTATTCATAAGAAAAGGAAACACAAGGTTTCCTTCTTACTGCTACTTATATTAGAATGTTATCTTAAAGTCAATATCTTTTTGTATTGCCGAATTGTATGCATCTTTATCATCACTCCACCCTGATCCAGTCCACCATTCAAATCCAGGAATGGATGCTTTCCATTTGCATGACTTGTCGTAACTGGCTCCTAGATAGAACCATTCATAACCTAGTTCATGTGCATGATGTATTTCGTGCCACAGACTGTATTTGCCCAGTTGCAGTTTGAAGTCAGCATAGTTCCACGCCATTTGCCAGTTGTCTAGACTGTTGATATACGTGGTCCATATGGAGAATCCTATAAGATCATTTTTCAATCTGTACAACCACACAGTGTCTGCATGACCAATATCCTCCAGTGGGTTTGGTTCCAACATGGTGTAACCGTGATGATCAAGATATGCTTCATATATCGGCATCAATTGAGGCATCATTAATTTTGCTTCTAGACCATAAATTTTTTCAGCAATTATGTCAGGATCAGTTTTTGGTTTCTTTGCTTTTTTGATAAATCTGTCTATGTTGATTCTAACAGCACGAACTTGTTGCCATGCATCTTCTAATTGTATAAAACCTTGTGCCAATGCTTCGTCTGATTCTTGGGGGTGTACGTCTGCCCACACTTTCATGAACTGTATGTCTTGTTGATCTAGTTTGCCAAATAAATGTTCATACCAAATTTTCATGTGTAAGTATCCTGTATATGGATATCTATCACATTTTTGCAGATCATCACCCTGAAGTGGATTCTTATGAATTCGCTGACAAGATGAGATCATTTTTAGATGGCATGGTGAGTTTAGGAAAAATGCAAAATTACAGATTAACCAGAGCCAAACTAGGCTTCCGTTCTATGGACCTTCCAGAGTTTCATGTCATGATGGAATTTGTAAACATGCAACAACTGGATGATGCTATGACTTCTGTGTTACGCAACGAAAAAAGTATTGATGAAAAACATGTCAACTTCAATCAATTGGTTGATAGTGAAACCATACAACATTTTCTATATAGAGACTTTCCGGATCAGATCGACGACAGCAAATCTTAGGTCGGTATAATATAGTTGTGCAAGGCAATCAAGGCACTTCAAAAAAATCTTAGGCAACATAACGTCTCCGAACACAGCGAACTACTCTGTAACAACAGCGGCGAATCGCTTGACGTCCAATATTCATACGGTATCTACGTTTACCACCGCGTAGTATAAAAAAAGCGAGACCATAGGTTGGTATAATCCTCCGTTGCAACAATGTCTCTGGATGCTTGGCTGTGCGACTCACATCAAGAAAAACATTCACCTGGCAACAGGTGGATACTGACTTAACAATCTACATCAAGCAACGGCATTATAAAATGCTCGAGTGCAAACGAAGAGCGATTGACGTAGTCAATCTTTACTTGTCGTCCACTTTGTGAGCATCATAGTCACTCATAAAATCATTTAATGTTATGTCCGCACGTCTTAGATCAGTGTGTTTTTCAAAAAAGTCAAACAGTAGATTAGCACACTCTTTAGGAGAATGTGTCATCAGCATTTTTTGTAGTACGTAGTTGGTTTTGTTTCTGCGTTGTTCAGTGTTCAACACCGCATGTTTGGGAACAGGAGCAAAGTTGTTCTTCATAGTAGTAGCTATATTAACTGTGTTCCCTATTAAGTTATAGTATTAAAATTTTATTTTCTTCTTGGCAAACTGTTTGCCAAAACCACCGCCTTTTAGACCCTTTTTCTTGAACTCTTTTTCTTTGGCGTTTATCTGGTCAATCATTTGTGCTATTAGTCCACGCACATATTTTGAATTAGGTTTGCCACCTCGTACAATTTTGTCTGGTTCAACATTTAAGCCAAAACTTTTAATACCTGCTTTTTTAGCCACTCCTTCGGCCCAATCAGCAAAAAATGGTGCTATTGCTAGGTCTGGATTGTCGTTCAATGCTTTGTTTAATTTAGAGTTAAGATCGTTCAGCATGGTTTCCATGTCTTGTAGTTTTGCTGTAAGTGGAATAGGGCCTTTTAGCGAATCTGCGGCTTGCCCAATGCCTTGTGCGGCAGTGCCTAACGCGGCACCAACTTTGGGGTCATATTCAAATAGGTCTAAAAGTTTCATATCAATATTTATAGTAAAGGCAGTTTAGTGTTCTTTGTGTTCTCTATGTTCTGTTTTACAAGTTCAGCCATCATGGATCTGTCTTCAGGCCCTAGCAAAAATGCTGTGTTGTAATCCAACGACCCACGCATGTACCAACACAATTTAATAAGTTCATCCTTTAAATTTTTGTTTGTGTTTTCAAGTTCTTTAAAATATTCTTCAAGTTCAGAAGGCGAGAGAGTTAGGATCTTGATACGAAAAAATTGGAGTTATCCATTGATATAGGAGCGTCAAACGACGCTGGAGCACCTTTTTCTATTTGTTCCTTTGTTGGTGTAATAGTAATAGGTTTAATTCTGCCTAAATCTTTTTGTACATCTAATCTTTTTTTAATTTTGTCGGCAGTGGCACCATCCATGTTGTCCACAAATTCTTCAATGTAAACACGATCAGTGATAGTTTGTCCATCAGCTGTGACCTCCAAAATAGATTCTTTCATGTTAGCCAAAGTTAAGTTGGTCATATGGCCAAATATTTCAGCAAATTTTTCCTGTTTTTGTGATGCATTTAATTCATTAGTATCAATGACTTGTGTTATAATTCTTTGTTGTTCAAAGGTGCGTAATTGTAAGTTTGTGAGTTGACGATAACTCATTGGCTTTATTTTGAAAGACACTTTGTCTGCAGGCACATATCCATCAAATGGTGTCTTGTCAATTTTATCTCCTGCTGTACGCAAATCAACATTGTAGACTACTTTGTCTTCTGTGTTGGGAATAGTCACATTGATATCCATCATGTGGCCATAAGTTGCAATACGTATAGCAATCATTATGGAGTCTAAATCTAACACCGGCATCATCCATGGATCTTTGATTCCTGGCACACATGAACGTATGACATTTATTGTTGATTCTCCGTTTAACAGTGCGTCTGGTGTATTCATGGTCATTTCATCTTTAGCAGTCATAGGATATACTGCAAGTTCTTTTTCGTTGTCAAATACTAAAGCTCCTTCAGGATACCAATCACCATTAGATGGCAGAGTTGTGTATATTGCTGGTTGCCTAAAGAACTTTGCTAAAGGGTTTTGTGAAGTTGTCATAATTTATAGTCCATAAATACTTACTATAACAATATTTATGTACGTATAAAATGGCTAGTTTTAAAGAGGTTGATATAGAAGGTGTTCAGGTAAAGGTTCCTCAAGATGGTTTTGCATCTGAAGAAACTCTACAAGAATTGGTAAAAGCACTGGGTGGGCGTAGTGCCGCCAGTGGTGGTACCGGTGGAGCCAAAGCACTGGCCGGAGCCACAAAAGGAGCAGGCAAAGACGTAAAAGCATTTGGTAAATCTTTGTTCAAAATGAATCCTGCCCTTAATGCCTTGGAAACAGGATTTAATCTGTTGGGATCTGCTATCACAGGGGCAACTGGTTTAGTAAAGTCAATGGCAACAGCCGATGGTTCGTTTCAATCTCTAGGTGCTGTGGTAGATTTTTCAACTGCCCAAATCACAAAATTTACTAATATGATTCCTATATTTGGAGGATTTTTTACAGCCGTGGCAGAATCTTCGGCCGAGATGGTGAAACTTAAATTGGCATTTATGGATCTCCAAAGAGACACATTCCAGGGTCTGTCTGAAGCAGGTTTTAGATTGAATGGAAATTTAGGTGATACCTTAACCACAGTTTTAGCGGCGAATATCAGTTTGGATCAGTTTGGAAATATAGTTGGTGAAAACACTGATGGTTTGAGAATATTTGGTGGTACAATTAATAATGCCGCAGACCAATTTGCAAACAGATTAGGAAGGCTAACTGATCAAGGATCAGATGTGGGTATGGGATTGCGTCTGCTAGGATTAAATTCAACAGCTATTGCTGAAGAATTTGCCGACTTTGTTACAACAAACAGATTGAATGCATCTTTAATGACTGGCAATGAACGGCAGTTGAATGATCAGTTGCTTAAACGTACTAAGAATGAAAGAATAATAACTGAATTGTCTGGCAAGAGCATCAAAGAACAACGTGCGGCACAAATGGCAGCTGTGGCTGATTCTGCCTTCCAGGCCGCTTTGGTAGGCATGGGAGAACAGGGAGCAGAATTGACCACATTTGTGGCAGGATTGCCAGGACCAATAGGTGATGCTGTGAAACAGATTATTGCATTCGGCACAGTGACTGATGAACAGTCAGCAAGACTGATAGCAACTATACCAGGGTTAAGAGAAACTCTTGAAAATAATATTGAAGGCATCAAAAGCGGAAATATAAGTTCAAGCAAAGCAGTGGCAGACACAATCCAATTGGGGCAGAATGCAATTGAAGACGGCAACGGTTTGTTCTTGGCAAAAATATCCATGATTGATCCTGCCTTTGCCGCAGTTGCTGATTTTATCATGCAAGGAAGAGCGTCGGCAATACAACTTGAAAATATCAACGATGTGTTAGGTACTTCGTTCACTGAGCTTGGTCAGGCACAAGAAGAGTTTAATGCACAACATGATGAACAACTTAAGATAGCAGAGGATCTAGCCAAACAGGGCAAATTGAACGAAGAAAATCTTAGAGCGGCAGGCATGGATGATAAAACGATCGGTATATTGTTAAATGCTGTAAAAGTAGAAGATGCTGTGGGGACGTTCCAAGCAGGATTATTCCAAACAACAAATAATCTTGGTCTGTTGGATGACGGAATTACTGGATTGATAGATACTTTAAACAAGATGCTTAGAATGATTGATCCTAATTACGTAAACCCTAACGAATTAGCCAGACGAACAAAGGAAGTGGCAGAAAAGGGCGGAGATCAATTATTTGATCCGCTACCAGGTATGGTGTCACCTCTAGAAACAGATTTTAGAAAAGCAAGATTTGGAGGAGACATACAACAGCAAACAGAGGCATTGGTCGCTGAGGTAGGAATAAAGACAGTTGAGGCCGCAGTACAAGGCGGAAGTATGAACGCTGACGAGGTTAGGGAGTACAAGGATAATATGAAGGTCTTTGACCGTGAGTATGATGAGGATGGCAAGGTTATAACAAACGGATCTGGACCAAACATGCAAACAACTAATGACATATTGATTGATATCAATAAAAATATCAAAAAAAACAATACAGAAATCCACGGAGGCCTACTAAACACCAAGAATTAAATTAAATAGTTGCAATTAGGAGCAAACTAAGGTATAATACAACATATGGCATGGAAAAAATATTTTAATCTTGTACAACCAGACGGTTCAATGTCGCCAGTAAGTGGCACCAATACTGCCAATGGTGGTGCAATGATGGGCAAGAGAAACTACACTTCATATCTACCAGAAGTGTACACAGGACATCCAAACAGACAAGAACGTTACTATCAATATGATTCAATGGATCAAGATTCAGAAGTAAATGCGGCATTGGATATCATTGCAGAATTCTGCACACAGAATAACGAAAAAACAAAAACACCTTTCACTATACAGTACAAAACAGAGCCAACAGAATCAGAAGCAATGATTTTGAATGATGCAATCAAGCAATTCACATCATTGAATGATTGGAGCAGAAGAATGTTCCGTATGTTCCGAAACACATTAAAGTATGGTGATTCATTTTTTATTAGAGATCCTGAAACACAACAATTGATTCATGTGGCGGCTACAAAATGTGAAAAAATTATTGTGAATGAATCCAAAGGCAAAACACCTGAACAGTATGTGTTCAAAGATTTAAACTTAAATCTAGAATCATTGTCAGCATCGCAAGTAGCGGCCAATGTAACATATTCTTCACCGGGTGCTTCTGCTATTATTGATCAAGGATATGGCAAGTCAGGTGGAGCATATTCAGGACCAGGCACATATGGCACAGGCGGTTCAGGCAGATTCGAAAGCACACAGAATCAATATGCAATTGATGCCAATCATGTTACTCATATGAGCATGTCAGAAGGACTTGATGCAAACTTCCCATTTGGTACATCTATACTGGAAACTGTATTCAAAACATTCAAGCAGAAAGAAATGCTGGAAGATGCTATCATCATATACAGAGTACACAGAGCACCTGAACGTAGAGTGTTTTATATTGATGTAGGCAACATGCCAACACATATGGCCATGGGTTTTGTTGAAAGAGTCAAAAATGAAATTCACCAAAGACGTATTCCATCTGTAAGCGGTGGACAGAATTCAGTGGATGCAACATACAATCCGTTGAGCATAAACGAAGATTATTTCTTCCCACAAACAGCAGAAGGCAGAGGCTCTAAAGTGGAAACATTGCCAGGTGGCACAAACCTAGGCGAAATTGATGACTTAAGATACTTTACTAATAAACTGTATCGTGCTTTGAGGATTCCAAGTGCTTATTTGCCCACAGGCCCAGATGATGGTGCCAACCCACAATACTCAGATGGTAGAGTAGGCACAGCATATATTCAAGAATTAAGATTCAACAAGTATTGTGAAAGATTGCAGGACATTGTTATTCCGCCAATCAATCATGAGTTCAAGTTGTTCCTTAAACAAAGAGGCATTAACATAGACACATCATTGTTTGATGTAAAACTTACACCACCACAAAACTTTGCCGCATACAGACAGATTGAACTAGACAATCAACGTGTACAAGCATTCACACAGATAGAGCAAGTACCATATTTGAGTAAAAGATTTGCTTTACAAAGATTCTTAGGATTGAGTGAACAAGAACTTGCTAAAAATATGGAGATGTGGGCAGAAGAAAAAGGCGAATCAATGGACAATGCTGTCAAAGGTGAAGATCTACGTAATGTAGGAGTCACTGGCGGCGATCTTAACACAGACATATCAGATCAAACTCAACCCGATGAAGCACCAGAAGGTCCAGGACCAGGCGAAGAAGGTGGCGAACTCGAAGCTGGCGATGATGATATTGAGATCTAGGTAAATACTGTCATGCAACTATTTGAGTTTTTTACAGAATTAGATCAAGACAGATACAACAGCGATATGGACATCACTGTGTACGAAAAGAGCGATACAAGAAAATCTAAACTCACACTAGAAATGTTAAATCAACTTAGACATCACATGCAGTCACGCAGACAAGAAAAAGTCAAAGCAATGGAACTGTATCAAAAAATGTACGGTGGCTCAGTTGGCGACTCAGCTGAAGTAGCCTAGTACTAATTAATCTACATCAATGGCAGGAAGAAGAGCACAGTGGAGACTCGCATCAGCACAAGCGGCTGTTCGTGGAGAAAAAACAGTATCCTTGTATGGCAAGACAGGTGAAATATCTGCATGGCTCAATCCTGAACAACTTAAAGACCCTAAAAAAACTCTTGCAGAACTCGAAAAAATTACAAAAAAATCTCACAAAGCAGAGATACCAAAATCAGAACCTATACCACCCAAAGACACTGCATACAAACCAGACGGTGAAGTGTGTTTCCTAATAGCCAACGGTGAATCAAGACGTGCATTTGATCTGAACAAACTTAAAGGCAAAGGATACATTGTAGGAATGAATGTGTTGCCTGTGGTAGAAGATTTTTGGCCTGACATGTTGGTCAGTGTGGATATTGCTACGGTCAAATGGTTGAGTGAAAAAGATGTGCCAGCAAAACTTGAACATTGGAGTTATCCGCGAGGCGGAGTAAAAGATCCTAGGATCAAAAGAATAGCAAAAGACTGGGGCTGGTCATCAGGCCCAACAGCAACAAGAATAGCACTTGAATACAAACGGTTTAAAACACTGTACATCCTAGGCATGGATTTTTTCGGCATAACTGCTACAGGCGAAGTTGATGAGAAAAAAGGCGACAAATTAAACAACATGTACAAAGGACAAGAAAGATACCGCAAAGCCAACTCAAGCAGAACCTATTTTGGCAACTGGCAGAATCAAATGGAAACTAACACCAAGAATCATCCTGATGCTAAATTTTACCATGTAGTGCTGGATAATCAAAAATCGCCCAATAAACTAGCACAAAAGTCCAATTGGATAGACATAAATTATAGTATATTTGAAGAACATCTTCAAAAAATGTCAAAATGAGCCTCTTAAAAAGGTCTTAACTCCTTGCAACCTTAAATACAACACCTAACAACCAACCAAAGGAGACAATCATGTCTAAATTTGAAAAACTCCTGGACTTGCTTGTGAATGAGCAAAAGGATGAAGCTGAAAAAGTATTTCATGAAATAGTTGTCGAAAAATCAAGACAAATTTATGAAGGCATCCTTGCTGACGAAGAAGCAACAGAGGACACAGCTAAAGACGCTGAAGAAGTTGAAGAAGCATCGGACAAAGATGAAGATGCCGAAACTGAAGCAGTAGACGAAGCAAAAAAAGATGATGACGACGAAGACGATAAAGATAAAGAAGAAGTTGATGAAACTTCTGATGAAGAAGTCGACGAAGCATCTGAAGAAACTATCGAAGAAATTGGCGGAGACGCTACAGACGATTTAATATCAGATATCGAAGCAGAAGCAGAAGGCGACGACATGGCTGACATGGGAGATGAAAATGGCGACATGGACATGGACGGTGACGGCGATGCAGATCCTGAAGCAGAAGAAATGTTCGAACCATTAGAAAAAGAACTTGACGCTCTAAAAGCCGAGTTTGCTAAAATGATGGACAGCGACGAAGAAGGTGAAGCTGAAGAATCAGTAAATCCTTTCGAAGACGCAGAACCAAAAGATGCTGATACTATTGTTAAAGAATATGCAAACATGGTTAAAGACGGACACGGTGCAGAGAAAAAAGGCTCTGAATCAGGTGCGGATAATAAAAAATCAGTGGTTGCTAAGAAAAACAAACCAATGAATAATGCATCTCCAGTAAAAATGGACCAAGGCGGCGAAGAAAAAGGCGGCGTTGGAAAAGCACTTACAGGTGACACAGCGAAACCTATGGGCGGATCTTATAAAAATGCAGGTGGAATTAATAAAGTTTCAACTGAAAAAACTCCAGCACCACAGAACGACACTGGATCAACTGACAAGTCACCAGTTGCTACAAAGTAAGGAAATAGGATAATGCAAGTACTATCGGAACGATTAACATTTGATCAA
>MDTB01064744.1_pt1 | contig 11053 bp, 9 predicted proteins | sample 811161 | NCBI WGS metagenome assembly MDTB01 (sample SAMN05326650, study PRJNA326480) | marine metagenome | isolation source: seawater | place: Mediterranean Sea | collected 2009
ATCATGACCATACCAGGGTTGTGGGGAGGCTTGAGGCTCTTGGGGTAACCTTGCCTGCGCCCGAGCATCCAAGCAAGAGTCAAGGCCGAGGCTCCGGCGGTGGCGTGAACCACAATGCCTCCGGCAAAGTCAATGGCTTTACCTGTTAACCAACCTCCACCCCACACCCAATAACAAACCGGGCAATAAACAACGATCAGCCACAAAGCGCTAAACAGAAGGACTGCGGTAAATTTGATTCGTTCCACGAAGGCTCCTACGATCAGAGCAGGTGTAATAATGGCGAAAGTCATTTGGAAGGTAATCCAAACAGAGTCGGGGAAATCGCCATTCATTGAATCGGTAGTAAGATTCTGGAGGAAAAATTGGCTTTTCCCTCCGATCCAACCTCTTGCATCTTCGCCTAATCCTCCTGGCGTAAGTGCCAAACTATATCCTACCGCTACCCAAATAATCGAAGCCAAGCAGGCAATTGCGAAGCAATGCATCAGTACCGAAAGGACGTTTTTGGATTGGACCAAGCCGCCATAAAAAAGAGCAAGACCAGGGAGAGTCATGAAGAGAACCAAGGCCGTTGCCGTGATCATCCAAGCCGTATTACCTGAATTAAGCTCGGATACCTCTTCCTCTGCGGGAGGAGTCTGTCCCGCATCATTTTCTTCTGCTTGTGAAACTGCAGGTTCTACCGGTGCAGCACTTTCGTTGTTTTGGGCGAAGCTTATGGAACTTAAGCCAATAAAAATGGAAATGGCTAAGAACGTTTTTAGGCAAGTTAATGTTTTCATGGGCTTTGTTTTGTAGTTGGTGAGAAAATTTTTCATTGAACTGATTGTCTAGTATGCAGGATTCAAGCCATGAGAGATATTTGTTATAATAATGAACGTAAATAATCCATGTGGGTGCCATGGTTACTCTCTTTTATACACTCAATTCAATGGACTGCCTAAAATTAAAGCACAAAAAAAAGGCCCGGTAAGCACCGGGCCTTTCTTTATGCAAGCGAATGAATTGGTTCGCTTGACTTTATTGGAAGTGCGTCAAAGCGCTTCCTGACCTTTCTCACCTGTTCGAATTCTTACCGCTTCTTCAATAGGTACGATGAAGATTTTTCCATCTCCAATCTTACCGGTTTGAGATGCACTAACAATAGCATCCACAACCTTGTTCACAAGGTCTTCCGCGATTGCGATTTCAATCTTCACCTTCGGAAGAAAGTCGACCGTGTACTCGCTTCCTCGATAGATTTCAGTATGACCTTTTTGGCGTCCGAAGCCCTTGACTTCGGATACGGTCATACCTTCCACTCCTATTTCGGAGAGCGCATCTTTGACTTCCTCTAGTTTGAAGGGCTTGATGATGGCTTTAATTAATTTCATTTTTAAATCTTTCTTTTATTGTTTAGTAGGGTTGGGAAGCGAACTTTATGAAGTGTATGCTTCCTGACCATGCTCGCATATGTCAAGACCGCGTTCTTCTTCCTCCTCACTGACTCGTACTCCGATAGTTGCCTTAAGGGCAGCGAATACAACATAGGCGAAGACGAAAGCGAATACACTGACGGATACGGCTCCGATAAGCTGTACCATGAAGTCGCTTCCACCGAAGATTGCACATGCCAGAGTTCCCCAGATGCCGCAGACACCATGAACGGAGATTGCTCCAACAGGATCGTCGATCTTGGACTTGTCCAAGAAGATGATGGATCCGACGACAAGTCCACCTGCTATGCCCCCAATCAATATTGAGTCGAACAACGTAACAATGTCTGCGTTGGCCGTGATGCCTACCAAGCCGGCAAGAATTCCATTAAGCCCCATTGAAAGGTCAGGCTTTTTCAACAGAACCCATGATGCGAGGATTGCTCCAAGAGCTCCTGCGCCAGCTGCAATCGTGGTGGTGGTGAAAACGAGCGAAACATAACCGGGGTCTGCGGAGAGAACCGATCCCCCGTTGAAGCCGTACCAACCGAACATCAGTAGAAATACCCCGATTGCTGCTAGAGGAAAGCTGTGTGCGGGAATGGGCTTGATGCCGTTTTCCGTGTACTTGCCTTTTCTAGGTCCTAGGACGAGTACGCAAGCGAGAGCTCCGAAGCCACCGAAAGCGTGAACCACCGTGGAACCTGCGAAATCCTTGAAGTCCATGGCGGCAAGCCATCCACCTCCCCAGTGCCAGGAACCAGCGATTGGGTAAGCCAATGCTACGAAAACGACTGCGAAGATCATGAAGCTCGAAAGCTTTACCCTTTCAGCAACTGCACCCGAAACGATGGTGGCGCCGGTTGCGGCAAACATTGCCTGAAAGATAAAGTCTGCGTATCCGGTCATGCAAAGACCGACACCCGGACCGTAGGATAGGTCCGAACCACCGAAATCTCCGTCTTCTGGATTGAAGGGCCCTCCGATTGAAAGCCAATTCTCCACCATGCCCCAATCACCCAGCGGATAGTGGGTATTGAAACCGATGAGGGCGTATGAAACCACACCTATCGAAATAATAAACACATTTTTGAATAGTACGTTTACGACATTCTTCTTTTGGCAAAGCCCCGACTCTAGTGTAGCAAAGCCCAAGTGCATCAAAAAGACCAAAGCCGCTGCAATGCATGTCCAAAGAGTGGACGTGGTGAAGAAATCGAACCCGTATTCGTATTCCGTGCCGACACCCCCGGATAAACCAAGATAACCACTTAGGATGTCCCCTGCTCCATCTTCGTCTTCGGTGAAACCCGATGAAAGGGGGATGTCGTTGTCCAATGCGTACTGGAGCGTTGATATTTGTCCCTCGATGCCTTCTTTGTCATCTTCCGATGCCGAAGGAAGAGAAGCCTCGAGGGCTTGCAGTTCAGCGGCAACGTCAAAATCATCGCTGGCATTTTCGTCGGCTAAGGCCTGGCTTGAGTAAGAGAATAAAAGAGCAGCGAATAAAAGTAAGAACTTCCAAAACGATGCACCTAGGATGGTTTTATTTGCGAGTGTATTTGTCATGATGTTAATATTTGTTAATCAACTACTTACTTCAGGGTAAGCTTGTTGCTAGCTTACCTGTTGCATGACTCGCGCCAAGATTTTGAAGAAACGAAAATTGAAAGAAAATTCTCCTGAAATGAAAAAAATTAAGACAGAAGTCCAATCCTACTTGTTCCTTTTAACCATATTAGGACACAAGAGCCCCTTGTTTTTTGGTCAGCCGAGGTTCGGGACGAGCTTGGTTGCTCGTTGATTCAGGCGTCTTCTTCGACTGATTGGATCTTTAGATCAATCAATTGTTTGTCTGTGGCACTGCCCGGGCTATCGGTCATCAAGTCCTGGCCCTTTTGGGTTTTGGGGAAGGCAATGACGTCCCGGATGCTTTCTCGCCCCGTAAGAATGGCCACCATTCGATCCAATCCGAGAGCAATGCCCCCATGAGGGGGTGCTCCGAAAGTAAAAGCCTCGAGCATGTAGCCAAACCTGCTTTTGACGACGTCGGCGGGAATCTTCAGAATATCCTCGAACACCTTTTTTTGAAGTTCAGGTTGATGGATACGAATACTCCCTCCTCCCAATTCGACTCCGTTGAGCACAATGTCGTAATGTTGCCCTCTGACTTTCTGCGGATCGGAATCAAGAAGAGGTATGTCCTCCTGCACGGGGGAAGTAAAAGGGTGATGTGATGCGACGAAGCGTCCTTCTTCTTCATCGTGCATCATGAGAGGGAAATCAATAACCCACAAAAATTTCCAATCCTTTGGATCGCGTAGGCTGGCTCCTCTTTTTTCCAGAAGGCTAGCGGCTTCCAAGCGGGTTCGACCGAGTATGTTGCACGAGCTTTCCCATGGGCCGGCTGCAAAGAACACGATGTCCCCGTCTTCTACGGCGAGTTTGGACTTGAGGGTTTCCTGTTCGGAATCGGAGAGAAACTTAAGAATGGGCGATTTCCATTCCCCCTTTTCGGACTTGATGAAAGCGAGGCCTTTGGCTCCGAGAGATTTAGCGGTTTCCTCGAGGTGCTTGAGTTCGCCTTGCGTGATGTCGGCAAGTCCTTTTGCATTGAAAGCTTTGACTGCTCCGCCCGACGAAACGGCCCCCGCGAATACCTTGAAGTCGGAATTGCGGAAGTCTTCCGAAAAGTCGACGATTTCAAGGTCAAAGCGCATATCCGGTTTGTCGCTCCCGAAACGGTTCATTGCTTCCTCGAAGGGCATGCGCAAAAATGGGGTTTGGATAGCCTCACCCAAAGTCTTTTGCCAAACCTCTTTCAACAACCCCTCGATCATGGCATACATATCCTCCCGGTCGATAAAGGACATTTCCAAATCGACTTGGGTGAACTCGGGTTGTCGGTCCGCTCGCAGGTCTTCATCCCGAAAGCAGCGGGCAAGTTGATAATACCGTTCCACACCCGCGACCATAAGCATTTGCTTATACTGTTGGGGTGATTGGGGGAGAGCGTAAAATTTACCGGGATTCAACCTGCTGGGGGCAAGAAATTCTCTTGCCCCTTCGGGTGTGCTTTTGAAGAGGATCGGTGTTTCGATCTCCAGGAACCCTTGGTCGTCGAAAAAGGTTCGGATTGCCATGGACGCTTGGTGCCTGAGCTTCAAGGCTTGCAGGTTCGAGGCCCTTCGTAAGTCCAAGTAGCGATAGGTTAACCTGAGGTCCTCGCCTACTTTGTCCGCAGAATCGTCCAATGGAAATGGTGGCGTCTGGGATCGGTTGTGTACGATAACCGTTTGGGCGAATAACTCGATGTCACCGGTATCAAGGTTGGGGTTCGCAGTGCTTTCCTCACGGTTTCGGACTTCGCCGGATACTTCGATCACGCTTTCGGGTTTGAGCTCCGAAAAGAGCTCGGCCAAGGTTTGGTTTTCGGGATCGAGGACGACTTGAGTTTTGCCCTCGCGGTCCCGTAGGTCGAGAAAGAAGACTCCTCCGTGGTCCCGTAAAGAATCGATCCAACCGACTAAGGTTGCAGGGGATCCAGCGTTTTCAGTTCGAAGTTGATTGCAGTGATGGCTTCGTTTCATGCCTTAATAAAAAAAGGGCTTACCTTACTTGATTGAATCGACGAAGGCAAGCGGGATGAGTATCGCATTCGTGCCTTTCGAATTTTTATACTCGCCATCATTCCTTCATGCGACATGGAGTAGAAATACAAAATGAAAAATCGTTACGTAGTTATTATGGCGGGGGGCAAGGGAGAGCGCTTTTGGCCTCAAAGCCGTCTCAAGCGTCCCAAGCATCTTCTTCCCATTGTCGGCAACACGGCCATGCTTTCCCAAACCATCGAGCGTTTGGAGGGCCTTGTTCCACCCGAAAGAGTTTTTGTCATAACCAATTTGGAGCAACGAAAGGCGGTTTTGGAAACTTGCCCAAGCTTGCTTCCGGAGAGGGTTATCGGGGAACCCGAAGGACGAGATACGGCAGCTGCAGTCGGATTGGCGGCATTGTTGGTGGAGAAAGAAGGTGATGATTCCGCTTTCGCCTTGTTGCCTGCGGATCACGTGATCGAAAACGGCGAGGGCTTTCGGGCCACGCTTCAGTCGGCCTTTGAAGTTGCGGAAGCCGAAGACGTACTCGTAACCGTGGGGATCAAGCCCATCTTTCCATCAACGGGGTACGGTTATCTTGAAAAAGGGAAGCCATTGGACTTGCCAGTCTCAGCACCTTTGAGTCAAGTAAACCGATTTGTCGAGAAACCTGATCTTAAGACTGCCCAGGTCTACCTCGAGGATGGGTCTTACTTTTGGAACGCGGGCATGTTTGTTTGGCGCCCGAGTGTGATTTTGGCGGAAATTAACCGTTTGGCGCCTAAATTGTCTTTGGGTTTGAGCAAGCTGAAGACAGGGTGGGTGGATTCGGGGGATTTGGAGCAGGCAATGGCCAAAATCTATCCATCCTTGGAAAAGATATCGATCGATTTCGCAGTGATGGAAAAAGCGGATGAAGTGGTAATGGTCGAATCCGGGTTTGATTGGGACGACGTTGGGGAATGGCCCGCGATCGGTCGGCACTACCCGAAGGATGAAAACGGAAACGTGTTCAAGGGAGCTGGCCTGGCCATTGATTCTTCCGATAACCTTACTTTCTCGGAAGACGGTCACTGTATTTCTCTGCTCGGAGTAAAGGATTTGATTGTCGTTCAGTCGGGAGACGCGACTTTGATTTGCCACAAGGATTGCGCTCAGCAGGTCAAGGAGTTGGCCCGTCGAGCGTGCGAACTGCATCCGGAACTGGGCTGAGGCTCTGATATGCCGGTTTATCTGGGCATTGATTACGGTACCAAGCGGATGGGGTTGGCTTGGGCGGATGAGTTGGGCATTGCGTTGCCCTTGACGACGATCCCCGGAGTGGATTCTGAGTCTTGTTGGGATAAACTGCGTCACATTGTGGAGGCTCGCCGGGTTTCCCATTTTGTGGTGGGTTATCCTCTTCATATGGATGGTTCCGTTGGGAAAAGGGCCAACGAAGTAGATCGATTCGTGAGCCGGTTGGTGGACGAGTTTGACCTTCCCGCAAGCAAAGTGGACGAAAGGTTGACGAGTTTGGCCGCAGAGGAGGCCCTCGGAAAAAAAGGCAAATCAAAGGATGGAAAAATCGATGCCACTGCAGCCAGTCTTATCCTCAAGGATTTCTTGGATGGAGGAAAAGAAATCGAATGACAACCAGGTGGCGATGCATTTGCGCCTATGACGGAACTGATTTTTCCGGTTGGCAAAAGCAACCCTCCGGGGATGCCGTTCAAGACAAGATCGAGATGGGGCTGGAAAAAATTTTCCAGCATTCGATTCGGACGATTGGAGCTGGTCGTACGGATGCGGGGGTTCATGCGAAAGGACAAGTCTTTCATTTCGATGCGGACTGGAAACACGGTCCGGAAAAAATGTTGCAGGCTCTGAGGTCTCATCTTCCGGTAGGAATCAGCCCTCGTGCTCTTTCAGTTGTTCGTCCTAATTTTCATGCTCAGATTTCGGCCAAGGGAAAGATCTACCGATACCGTTGCGTTTTTGGTTGGGCCATGCCGCAAGAGGATCGATTTGTCCTGTCTTTGAAGAACCGAACGCTCGATTTTGAAAAAATGAAGGCCGCCTCGGTTGACTTGATCGGTACGCATGACTTTTCTTCATTTGCCGCTTCCCGTGGAAATGAAAAAGACGAAAGTTCAGTCCGTACGGTATGGGATATCAGAATTCTCAACCGTGCCCGATCGGTCGATATTGTGGTTTGGGGCGGAGGCTTTCTCTATAAGATGGTCAGGAGTATTGCCGGAGCTTTGCTTGACGTGGGGGCGGGGAAAATCGAGCCTTTTGAGATAAAGGAAATGCTTGAGGCGAAAAAGAGAATCGAACGAGTCGTGAGCGCCCCTGCCAAAGGTCTCTGCCTCGACAAGGTCTTTTACAGGAGCCCCGTTTCAAAATGATTTCTTTGCCCAAAGCCAGGCTCAGGAGATTGCTCAATGTGATGGGTGATTTTTTGTTTCCGGGAAACTGCCCGGTTTGCGAGGGCCCTCCTTATCAGGATCCAAATACCTACGTTTGCGAGGCATGTTTGGATGAAGTTGCCTGGGTTCAAGCAAACGGGTGTAAGCGTTGCGGGCTTCCGATGTCGGGTTTTGGTTTCGAAGGACTTACCTGCGCCGGTTGCCGGGAGAGTGATCCGTGCTTCCATTCAGGTCGTTGCCTTTTCGTCTTGGATCAAACGGCCAAGAAATTAATTCACGAAATAAAATACCACGGTGTGCGTGGAGTTCTCGGAGACATGGCTCATTGGCTTGACCGAACACCCGGTGTTCGTGAGTTTCTCCAAGGCTCGGTTTTGGTGCCCGTACCTCTGCATCGAAAGAGAATGCGCTCGAGAGGCTTTAATCAAAGCTCGTGGATTGCTCACGCCTTGAGAAAAGAAATAGGGGCTGGGACGGAGGTGGTGGAGCTGTTGGAGCGCAAAAGGGATACGCCAACCCAAACTCGTTTGGACCGTTGGGCAAGAAAAGCCAACGTGAAAAATGCCTTTGCCCTTAAACCGGGAACTAGTTTTAATGGGGAAACTCCTGTGGTTCTCATCGATGACGTCTTCACGACCGGAGCAACTCTTGACTCCTGTGCCCAAGTTCTCGTAGAAAGTGGCATAGACAAAGTGAATGTCTTGGCCTTGGGGCACGGATAAGTAAATATTTAAACATGGCATTGTTCAGCAAACCCAAATATTCGAATGTAACGGTAAAGTCCCGAGAGGGAGTCCCCAAAGGGGTCTGGACGAAATGTCCGGAGACCGGCGAGATGGTTTTTGCCAAGGAGTTGAAAAACAACCTTATGGTCGTGCCCAACAGTGGATATCATTTTCCGCTTTCCGCTCCGGATCGTATTGCCTCCCTTGTCGACGAGGGGACTTTTGTTGAACGGGATTCACACCTTCGTTCGACGGACCCTCTCGATTTCAAGGGTATGGCTTCTTACAAAGACAAGTTGGGACAGAACAAGGAAAAGACCGGGTTGGAAGATGCGGTCGTTTGCGGAGTCGGAAAGATGGGTGGAAAATGGGTTAGCCTTTCGGTTATGGACTTTCGTTTTCTGGGTGGAAGCATGGGTTCGGTCGTGGGGGAGAAAATTACCCGGGCGATCGAGCGCGGGTTGGAGTTTTCCATGCCCGTAATCATAGTTTCCGCTTCGGGAGGAGCCCGTATGTACGAAGGTATCCTCAGTCTCATGCAAATGGCGAAAACAAGTGCCGCCTTGGCTCGTTTGTCGGAAGCAGGCATCCCTTATATTTCCATCCTGACCAATCCGACCATGGCTGGAGTGATGGCTAGTTACGCCACCTTGGGAGACGTGATCCTCGCTGAACCGAAAGCCTTGATTGGTTTTGCGGGTCGCCGCGTGATTAAGGAAACCACCCATGCCGATTTACCTGAAGGTTTTCAAACCTCCGAGTTTTTGCTCGAACATGGTTTGATCGACCAAATCGTCACGCGGCACGAAATGCGTGACCGTTTACTATCTTTAATCAGCCACCTGGGTCACTCACTGAAGGGTAAAGAGCCCGTTGACGCGGTCAAGCGCTCACCTCGTAAAAAAACCGTCAAGGCCAAACGTGGTTCCACTAAAACGTCCCCCTCCGCAAGAAAAGCGAACGACTGAGCCAAGGGGTAGTATTTTCCTCGCGACCAATCCGGATTCAGCGTGAAAGATATCTCGGAGTACCTTTATGCGCTCCGTAACCGTGGATCAAGCTTCGGAGTGGAGAGAATGGAGCGGTTATGTTTACATTTGGGTAAACCGGAAAAAAGCTTTCCTTGCGTCCACGTAGCGGGAACGAATGGCAAAGGGTCGGTCTGCTCGATGCTCGATGCGATTTATCGGGCCAATGGTTATAAAGTAGGTCTTTTCTCCTCTCCCCATCTCGTGGAATTGGGTGAAAGAATCAGGGTCAATGGAAAAATTACTCCCATGCCGGAAATTACTCGACGGGTGGCTGAATTGAAACTCGTGGCCGAACGAATGGAAGACGACGAACCCGGTATGCATCCAACTTTTTTCGAATTCATGACGGCGGTGGCTTTTTTGAAATTCGAGGAAGAGAAAGTTGATCTTGCCATTTTGGAAACAGGGTTGGGTGGGAGGTTGGACTCGACCAACGTGGTGAATCCGGAACTTTCCATTATCACCACCGTATCCAAGGATCACTGCGATCTTCTAGGTAACGAAATCGAGGCGATAGCGGGCGAAAAAGCAGGCATTGTCAAGAAGGGCAGGCCAGTCCTTACTGGCTGGCTTAAGCCGAAAGCCAACCATGTCGTCGAACGAATTGCCCATGAGAAAGGAGCTCCTTTTTGTACGCTTGCCGCCAGGGACGAATCCAAAGAACCACTTCCCGAGACGAATCTAGTAGGAGTTTATCAGAAGAAAAATGCCGCCTTGGCGATACGGGCGACGGAAATTTTGGAAGAAAATTTTCCCGTCGATTCAGGGAAGGCGTACTCTGCCTTGACCGAAGTTCGTCTCAAGGGTAGGTGGCAAGTCCTTGCAGGCAAGCCGAAGATCATTTTGGATGCTTGCCACAACGAGGAAGCTGCCAAAGCCCTTCGGGGAAACCTTCTGGCATTAGGGGAGGAGGTCGAAGTTTGGCTAGGCTCGCTTGAAGAGAATCGGGCCAGGGAGGTTGTGGCGGCAGTCCTTCCTTTTGCCAGCGGATTCAGGTTGTTTGAGCCATCACAGCCACGGGCGTGCTCTATCAGTTTGCTTCGTGGACTGATTCCGAAAGACTTTGGGAACATGGTTGCCGAGGGAGTCATCACGCGGATCGAAGAATATTTGGATGAAACTCCCGAAAATCAGACTATTCTGGTAACGGGCTCGATTTATCTGATTGGTGAATATCTTTCCATTACGAGCGAAGCTTCCACGAAAGATCAGTCCGGTTTTCAGGATCTTCTGTAACGGCTCTGTCAAAAAACTTCAACTTTCCTTCTCTTTTCTTCTTCTCGAAGAGCTTGATTATCATGACATTCAAGCGAATTGAAAGACTTAATAAGTAATAGGAAAAGCTATAAAAAAGAAGAAATAGTATATCTTGCATGGGGGTCTTTTCGAGTTTGTTTTTCAATTGTTGGGGTATTGTGAATAACTGACACGGAAATGGCGTATAACTTCGAATAACTTAAGCTTGGAATAATAGCGAAAAATCGTTTTTCTTGTCTTTTCGTCTTGGCTGGATAGCACAGGATAATTAATCAACCGTTTCTAAACAAAACTTATTAACACTACTAGATATGGTGTCTCTATTCTTCGGCAAACACTGTATATTGTGTGAGTTAAAATAAAAAAAATCATGCTTTTTCATTTTTTTCTTTTCTTTTCCCCGTCAATCGGCAGAGTCAAGTTATGTCAGGTGAGTAAGGGGAACCCGATTTCAATTTTGGCTTCAGGAATTCGCAAACGCATCAAAAATTTAACGAGTCAAAGAATAAAACAACACTGTGGGGAAAAGGTAATCTGATGGAAAAAACATATACGATATGTAACAAAACATTCGTTCGCGATGAAGAAAAGGCGGTTCGTGCTTACCAAGAAAAGATG
>MDTB01116776.1_pt1 | contig 11053 bp, 14 predicted proteins | sample 811161 | NCBI WGS metagenome assembly MDTB01 (sample SAMN05326650, study PRJNA326480) | marine metagenome | isolation source: seawater | place: Mediterranean Sea | collected 2009
CTCTTTATTAACTTCCGCTGAGGGCTCTTTATTAACTTCCGCTGAGGGCTCTTTATCAACTGCCGCTGAGGGCTCTTCATTAACTTCCGCTGAGGGCTCTTTATCAACTACCGCTGAGGGCTCTACGGCCTCCAGTTCAAGGATGAGGTGGCCTTCGTCGACTGTGTCGCCGACGGCTACGTTGATGCTGACAACCTTGCCTGCGCCAGGCGACGGAATTTCCATGCTCGCCTTGTCTGACTCAAGCACTATAAGTGAAGTATCTTTCTCTATCGTTTCACCTACGGAAACCAGAATCTCGATAATTTCGACATCCTGGGCTTCACCTACATCAGGGACTAACACCTGTTCTGTCACAACGCTACACCGTCGATGGATCCGGTTTTTCCGGATCTATTCCAAATTTTGATATCGCCTCTTTTACGACAGTCACATCAATCATGTTGTCCGCGACAAGCCCGCTCAGGACCGCGACCGCAACAAAATGCCTGTCAACCTCAAAAAAATGACGTAAGTGTTCTCGCGTGTCGCTGCGTCCAAAGCCATCAGTCCCTAAAACGGTATAGCGCCGCCCAACCTGCTCTCTAATCTGGTCTGCGTAGCTTTTCATGTAATCAGTAGCTGCCACAACGGGGCCCTTGGTCTTTCCGAGGCAACTCTCTACATAGCTGAGTCTTGGTTTCTTCTCGGGATGCAACATATTCCAACGAGCGACAGCGTTACCTTCGCGATTCAACTCATTGAAGCTCGTCACGCTCCAAACGTCCGCATAAACGCCAAACTCCTGCAACAGCTCAGCGGCTGCGAGTACTTCTCTCAAAATAGTACCCGATCCGAGCAACTGAACAACCAAAGGTGAGTTCTTCTTTGAGTTTTTCTGAAGCAGGTACATTCCTTTGATAATGCCCTCTTCCACTCCCTTGGGCATTTCCGGATGCCGGTAATTCTCATTCATTACCGTAATGTAAAAATAACACGGTCTCTTTTGTACGAACATGACGTCGAGGCCGTGCTGAACAATGACCGCCAATTCATAAGAGTACGTAGGATCATAGGAAACACAATTGGGTACTGTGGATGCCAACACATGGCTATGTCCATCCTGATGCTGCAAACCCTCTCCGTTTAGCGTAGTACGACCTGCGGTTCCACCCAGGAGAAATCCTCGAGCCTGAAGATCCCCGGCCGCCCAACACAAGTCTCCCACTCGTTGAAAGCCAAACATCGAATAGAAAATGTAAAAGGGAACCAGAGGTACGCCCTGATTACTGTAGGATGTCGCCGCCGCGAGCCAGGCAGCGAAAGCTCCCCCCTCATTAATTCCTTCTTCCATCACCTGACCATCCTGGTCCTCCCGGTAATACATTATCTGTCCTTCATCCGCGGGTTCGTAGAGCTGACCAGCCGAAGAATAGATACCTAACTGCCGGAACATCCCTTCCATACCAAACGTACGGGCTTCATCTGGCACTATTGGAACAACGCGTTCTCCAATGTTCTTGTCTTTAACCAGGGTCATTAATATGCGAACAAATGCCATCGTCGTCGAAATCTCTCGATCGCTAGATCCCTTGACTACATTCTCGAAATCACTAAGTGCTGGAATTTCAAGTGGCTCAAAGTCCGGGACGCGAGCTGGCATTGGTCCACCCAATGCTGCGCGGCGTTCCCGAAGATATCGCATCTCAGTGCTGTCCTCAGGAGGCCGGTAATATGGCACCGTCTCGAGCTCGGAATCCAGTAAAGGGATATCGAATCGATCGCGAAAATCTCGCAATGCTTCAATGTCCAGTTTTTTGACCGAGTGGGTAATGTTCTGCGCTTCACCCGCTGGACCAAGCCCATAGCCCTTAACAGTTTTGGCCAGGATGACTGTAGGCTGCCCCTTGTGAGAAGTCGCTGCAGCATACGCTGCGTATACCTTGTAGGGGTCATGGCCACCACGATTGAGCCGATAGATGTCATCGTCAGATAAATCCTCAACCATTTTTAATAACTCAGGGTACTTTCCAAAAAAATGCTCCCGGGTATAACCACCGTCGCGGCTCTTGTAATTCTGGTAGTCGCCATCGACAGCCTCGTCCATCCTCTGCTGCATCAATCCCAGGGCGTCTTTTTCAAACAATTGATCCCACATTCGACCCCACACCACCTTGATGACATTCCAGCCCGCGCCACGGAATACGCCTTCCAGTTCCTGGATGATCTTGCCATTCCCACGAACCGGACCATCGAGCCTTTGCAGATTACAGTTCACCACGAAAACCAGGTTGTCTAACTTCTCCCTGCCGGCCAGCGCAATTGCCCCCTGAGATTCAGGCTCATCCATCTCTCCATCGCCTGTGAAGCACCACACTTTTCTGTCGCCCGGGTCCGCCAATCCTCTAAAGCCCAGGTATTTCATGATATGGGCCTGGTATATGGCCTGTAGTGGCCCGAGGCCCATTGAAACGGTTGGAAACTGCCAATAGTCAGGCATCAACCACGGATGAGGGTACGAGGACAGACCGTCACCGTCTATTTCCTGACGAAACTTATCCAGCCGATCTTCCGTGAGTCGACCCTCAAGGAAAGACCTGGCGTATATACCTGGCGCACTGTGACCCTGAATGTAAATCAGATCACCCAGCTGATCGTCAGCGTTGCCACGGAAAAAATAGTTAAAACCCACATCGTAAAGCGTGGCGCTGGATTGAAAGGTAGAAATGTGACCTCCCAACGTCGAATCCTTCAGATTCGCGCGCATCACCATGGCCATCGCGTTCCATCGAATAAGCGAACGAATACCTCTTTCCATAAACAAATCACCAGGCATTCTCGCTTCCTGGCTAACTGGAATCGTATTTCGGTAAGGCGTGTTAACCGCGTAAGGAAGCTGCCCCCCTGTCTCGGTTAACTTGGCGGACAATCGCTGTAACAGATACTGCGCGCGCTCGGGACCATCTGTTTTGAGGATAGATAATATCGCCTGGACCCATTCTTCTGTTTCTACGGGGTCTTCATCGATAAAGGTTTCAGTACTCATGATGGCTCTCCTGTCGGGCTTACCGTAGCTGAAACAAGCCGGCATAGCTCCCTTATGCCTTCTAAGATTCGCATGCTGGGTCTCGAGATTAAAGCAGGATCAATTAATCTCACCTTGGAACCAAAGCCATCAATCTCGGACCATTTTTCGACCCACGGCGACTTTTTGCCAACCAGAGGCTGTGAGATAACGATAACGTCCGGGTCCGCAGTCAGGACACTCTCTTTCGAAACAATAGGTACAGGAATGTCAGAGGTACCATAGATATTCTCTAGCCCACAAATCGCCATCGCCTGACCAATGAGATGTGAATCATTAACGGTATATAGACTCTGGTCTGATATCTGGAAAAACACACTTTTTGCTACACCACTGTTTTTAGTTTGTAGGTCTTCCAGTTGATTAACAAACGAGCGGTCTAGTTCCGCACCAAGCGCATCCTCACCAACAAGCGCGCCAAGCCGCCTTACGGACTGACCGATGCTCTTAAGGTCAGTTGCTTCATTGACGTAAACCGGGATTCCAAGAGCACGCAATTTTTCAATCACGTTAGTGGCCCCACCGCTATGCCAGGCAACAACCAGATCTGGTTCTAGCGCAACAACCGATTCAAGGCTCACCGCGAATGCATCTCCAAGTACCGGAATGAGCTGCGCTGCCGCGGGGAAATCCGAGAAGCGGGAGGTACCTACGATTCGAGAGCCAACGCCAACACTGAATAACAACTCTGTCAGATGAGGAGCAAGCGATACTATTCTCTGTGCAGGACCATCCAGTGAGACCTGTCTTCCGGTGTCATCGATGACCTGTATCTTTGCTTGAGCTGAAGTAAGAACCAGAAAAAGAATGGAGAAAGACAGGAATCTCGTGATCACCTCACCATCCCATAATTGTTAAAACGGCAGCAATCGCTACCCAGCCCCAAACAGTGTTTTCGAGTAACCAATGAAGCTCAAGCAAGTGCGTTTCATCATCTCCCTCTACTACAATCGAACTTCGGAGGACGTTACTAAGCATCAAAGCATTAGAGTTCTCTATATCCGCCAGTGAATCTACCAACGCTGTAAACCCACGACGGAACTCTCCTAAAAACGCAAAGATCAACCCTGTAATGCGAGCCGGAATCCATTCCATCCAATACAAAATCTGGTCGACAAATGAATAGCCGTTTTCATCATCGCCAAGCTGCTCCTGATATCGGTCGGTCAGCGCATAAAACAGTGCGCCGGCCGGGCCCAATATCAGAAACCAAAACATTGCGGGAACAATGCTCTTAAAAACCGCATAGGTTACTTTGCTAACAAAGCTGTCATCCGGTTCGCTCTGATTGCGAAGCCAAATCCTCTGATCATCAATTAGAACATCCAGATCGATGACCTCGATCGAAAAGAGTAATACCGCGATGCACAGTGCCCAATACAGGAGGCCAAACAACCAGCCGTCAATAACCAGAGAAATCCAGAGCAATAGCATTGCGGGCAGGACAGCCGCCACGAGGTACCTGAGATTACCAGCCGCAATATTGTCTCGTACCGCCGCAAACCAGTTATCAGGCGAGATGACATCGCGGACAGGGTTACCTCCCAGCCAGTTCCTATAGACTAGAACAACAAAAATGACGGAAAGAAACTTCATAAGCTAACCAAAAAACATGAGCAAACCTATTTTACCCTGTCAGCTGGCAAACAGGCAGATTTGTTCGCTAAATCAACTCCCTTAAACGAACCCAATCGAACGAAGCACCAGGATCTGTTTTTCGACCAGGTGAGACGTCCTTATGTCCAACGATATCCCGGGCACCATAAACTGCGCTTAGGAGCCTGCATACTTCTGCCAACACTTCATATTGAACATTGGTATAGGGCGTGTTGTCCGTCCCTTCTAATTCAATTCCAACAGAAAAATCATTGCAGTTGCGACGCCCTTGGTACGATGATTCACCTGCATGCCAGGCTCGGTCCTGAAAAGATACAAATTGCTCAACACCTCCGTCCCTGTCGATCACTAGGTGGCTGGAAACATGCGCACCTTCTAGGCTGGCAAATTCCGGATGCTGCGCGCAATCAAGGGTGTTACAGAATAGTTCCCTAATATGCGGACCACCAAAACGACCCTCTGGCAAACTAATGCCGTGGATAATGATGAGACTGATCTCATCCGCAGGTCGTTCATTCTTATTCTCGGAAGGCACTTGTGTTGCGCCCACCAACATCCCGTTTTTAATCTCCAAAGGACCTCCCAACAAACCGGATTGATCATAGTCCACGGGCGAAGCTGGGACCACTGTATAATTGACAACTCAATTAGTTACGGACGGAACATGAATACAAAGAAAACCGGCACAGGAATGATCTTTGCCGCCTGTATTCTAGGCATGTTCGCCCTCACTTTGTTTTTCGGCAACATGGAGAAAAACCAACATAATCCCAATCGAGACCCGCAAAGCCATGTCCTGCAAAACGCTGTAGAAGTTACGCTGAAAAAAAACCGGCAAGGACACTACCTTGCCGCTGGTTCCATCAATCATCAACCAGTCGAATTTCTATTGGATACAGGAGCAACGGATGTTGTCGTCCCGGCAGGACTGGCTGACGATTTACAGCTTAGAATAGGTCGGCGCGGGACAGCCATGACAGCCAACGGTTCAGTTACCGTGTTCGAGACTAATATCGACGTGCTCAGTATCGGTGAAATTAATCTTTACAATGTAAGAGCCAGCATTAATCCATCCATGACAGCACCCGGCGTACTGCTGGGCATGAGCGCACTGGGACGGATTGAATTTGCCCATGAGGGAGATACGTTGACGCTAAGACAAAAATCTCAATAAGGATTTACATGGATTACTTTACAAACTTAGACACAACAGTCGAAACCGCGCTGGAAGAAGATATAGGTTCGGGCGACATTACTGCAGCACTCATTGATGAGACCAGCGAATCCTCCGCCACCATCATCACAAGAGACAACGCCGTTATCTGCGGCAGGCCATGGGTGGACAAAGTATTTTCCTTAGTTGACGCCGAAATAAAAATAGATTGGTTAGTCGACGAGGGTGACCTTGTAGACCAAGGAACAAAGCTGTTCACAGTCCAGGGTGCCACACGAAGTCTGCTTACTGCGGAGCGAACCGCGCTGAATTTCTTACAAACACTGTCCGCCACCGCCACCGAGACCCACAGATTAACCCAGCTTGTTGCGCATACTGACGTCAAGTTACTCGATACCCGAAAAACAATTCCAGGACTACGCCTGGCACAAAAGTACGCAGTGCAAACCGGTGGCGGTCACAACCACCGTATCGGGCTTTTCGACGCTTTTTTGATAAAGGAAAACCACATTACTGCAAGTGGCTCAATCGCTGAAGCGGTGCGTCGGGCGCGTAAGTTAGCACCGACATCAAGGCTTGAAGTTGAGGTTGAGAACCTTGACCAGTTCAGAATGGCACTTGATAGCGAACCTGATTGGATCATGCTCGACAATTTCACCCTTGTAGACACCATGACAGCGGTAAAAAAAACCAATCAGGCGATAAAGCTGGAAGCATCAGGTGGTATAGAAACAGACGAAGATTTGGTTAAAATTGCGGATGCTGGAGTTGACTATATTTCAATTGGAGCGTTGACAAAACACTGTCATGCGATTGATTTATCTATGTTGTTGGATTGACTGATGTCCCGTTATCTTGCTGCGTTTTACCATCTACTAATCAGCTTGGTGATCTTTGTTTTCCTGGCTTATCTCGTCGTCTTTGTCTGGTATCCAGACTTTTTCTTTGACATTGATGGTGGTTGGGAGGGGATGCGCATCATCATCGCGGTCGATTTGGTGCTAGGTCCGATGCTGACCCTGGTAGTTTTCAAAGCTGGCAAGCCTGGACTCAAGTTCGACCTGACGTTGATCGGACTTTTCCAGGGACTCTGTCTGATCGCTGGCGCCTATATCGTCTATTCTGAACGCCCCACATTCTTCATCTACTATGAGAAACACTTCTATAGCTCAAGCAGCGATACATTTACTCGCTACAACCTACCGCCACCTGATCCAAAGGAGTTTGGGGATAGCCTTCCAGCAAAGGTCATTTCAAAACTACCAGACAATCCGATCGAAAAAGCAGATGTTCTTCGCATCCTTTTCCAGGACAACATCCCGGCCTGGACATATAGCCAAACCTATCGTCCCCTGGACAAGCACTTGGACGAATTAGTCAAAGAGGGCGTATCGGAATCGGGCCTTAGAGAACGAGATATGGAAGGTAACCTTGATGCCTGGCTTGACAAAAACGGTGGGAGTTTCTCTGAGTACGCATTCTTTCCCATCCACTCTCGCTACCGGGATGCCTTTCTGGGCATTCGAAAAGCTGATAAGTCCTTCGTAGGAATCCTTGAGATCCCGCCACCCTTGTCTCATTAATCACAACGACCAGCTACTTTACGATCTTTATAACGCGCAAAAGCCTCTCCAGGCTTTCACGATCTGCTCGCTCTACAGCCTCTCTAAATATTTTCTTGTATAGCGCGATTCTATAGTCCTTGTAGCCTTCATGACGTAAATCAACCCAGGGAAGTGCATCCTCTATAAGCACTCGATATGCCTCTTCTTCGTTTCCGGTTTTCTTGAGGTAGTCTGCCAGTTCCATTTGATTCTCTATAAAGACAGGCGCCAATCTGACGTTCTCCTGCAATAGAGCAAGCGGGGTTTGGTATATAAACTCGTCCTCCATTACCCGCGGCTCTTCCTGCAAAAGCCCCGCAAAGTAGAATCGAACGCGATAGTTAAACGGATTTAGTTCAATACCCCGCTGATAGCTATGAGCCGAGGCAATTGCCAACGAATATCTGTAGCCAGGGTCTGTCTGTTCATCCATTGCCATACGATAGAGGGTCGCTAAAGCGAAGTGATTGGTTGGATTTGAAGATCGAAGCGAACTCAAGCGATCAATTGTCGACAAATAGGACTGTTGATCATTTTTAATACGTTCGGTATCGCATCAGCGGTGAGCGTCTAAGTTGTGCCTCTGTCGTCGCAACTGAAGGCGACTTTACGACCATCGTCTACCAGGGCTGCACCAAGGATGGCGACAAGGTCGAGACGCTGGTAGCGGAAGGTCTGTATGAAAGAGCAGGCACCTATGACATTACGGTAACGCTCGATGGATACGAGGAATGGACTGGAACAGACGTAGTGATCCAGGCGGATCAATACCACGTTCACCCAACATTCCTTGGCGTCTTTCTTGAGCCAGCTGAGGAGTAAACAATGAAAGATGGAATACTCAACTCAATCGCTGCCCTCTTCTATATTGGCTTCGTATTGATCGAGGAAGTTCTGGAATCGGAATTCATGCAGTACCTGAATGTTCCAGACGAGGTCGCAGCCCTGGTTGCTGCGATACTCCTCGCGGCATCCTACCGACTGTTCTTCGGACCAGCTGCTGCACCTATCTTCCTTGCAAATCGGATCGAACTCCTTTGTCGGAAGAAGCCGGTCACTATGCAAACTAGTGAGCCGGTGCCATTGAGGAAACCAGTGCAGCGAGTTCCTGAGCCGACGCATCCAATGGAGCAGAAACTGTCTGCTTAATCCTGTAGCCCGCACCTATGCTACGCTTGGTGGTGCGGGCTCATGCAGGATGCCAGGTTTGTCTTTCCCAAAATATTTGAATAAAAGTTCCCTTTGGTTGTTCATTAATCGACCAACTGTGGTTTGATTAATGAACGAAACCAGCGCAATACGCCTTTGCCTACGATCAGGTGACCCACGAGGATTCGAATTCCTTGTTAAGCAGTATCGTCGTGAAGCCTACTTCCATGCGCTTGGATTTGTGGGGGATTCCTCCATCGCTGAAGACATGTGCCAGGAGTCGTTCACCAAGGCTTACACCAATATTCCACGGTTGAGAAAACTGGGCGCCTTCTACCCCTGGTTTTATACGATTTTGCGAAATACCTGCTTGAACTACCTTCGGTCTCGCAAGCCGCAGGTACCTGACGATGATCTTGTCGATTTTAATGCCGATCCCTTTGGATTAATCCAGAGCGACCACGAACGAGAGGTCGTCTGGGCAGCAATAGGTCGTCTCAAACCGGAGTTTCGGGAGATATTGGTATTCAAGCATCTGCAAGACAAGTCCTACAAGGACATTAGCCGCATTCTACAGATTCCGAGGGGCACCGTAATGAGCCGTCTCTACCATGCACGCAAGGCGTTTCAAATCGCCTACCGGCAACTAGAGGAGAATAACCATGGACTGTGAACACTACCGTGAGATGCTTTCCGGATTGATAGACAACGAGTTGAATCCTGAAGAAGCCAATACCGTTAACCAACACCTTAGTCGGTGTACCGAGTGTCGCGCAGAATACGATGCACTGGTCGAGCATTCGGATAAACTCAATTCATTAAGTTTTCGGGAACCGCAGGACATCGCGATGGAAAACTTTTGGCGACTTCCATTTAGCGGATTTGCGCGTAATGCTGGTCTGATCCTGGTGATCGTTGGATACCTGTTGCTCGTCGCCTATGGGTTTACTAACTTCTTCCTAAATCCCGAGGAAGATCTTATCGGCAAGATTGCACTGGCAGCACTCATTATTGGAGGACTAATCGTTTTCGGAATGGCGCTCATTGAGCGTCTTACAGCTTACAAAACAGATCCGTATAAGGAGATCGATAGATGATCATAACGACCGCAGAAACTATTAAGGGCAAAGAAATCCAGAAAACAATCGGTCTTGTCCGCGGTAACACCATCAGGGCAAGACATGTTGGTAAGGACATCATGGCAGTGATACGTACGCTGGTGGGTGGCGAAATTTCTGAATACACCAAGTTGATGGCCGAAGCTCGTGAACAGGCTCTCGATAGAATGGAAGCAGAGGCAACTCGGTTGGGTGCCAATGCAGTGGTGGGTGCGCGCTTCAGTACCTCGGTGGTTTTAGGCGGGGCGGCGGAATTGCTTGCCTATGGCACAGGTGTTGTGATCTCAGAAGACTAGGAGCCCCAGATCGCCACCATATCTACCAGCGTTTCGTAGGCCCACCAGCCTACGGCCTGGTAAGTCCGGGTATCAATTTGATCTACAGATCCGTCTGCATTGTTGTCAGCTTCCGTCAAGATCAACCTATTGGATGAATCGTACTGAAAGGCTACGATGCGATCGGCAGACCCATCACCGTTTGAATCGGTTTCACGACGAGTCACATTACCGCTATCGTCACACTCATAGGATTCAACAAACGTTGGTCTAAGCGTCCCATCGAATCGAGACAATCGCGTAAGATTTTCGTCGTCGTCATAGATGAATGTTGAAACCAGATTCGGCACGCCATCATTGTCATCATCGGTTTCAGTCTGCGTGAGATTGCCATCCTCGAATTCATTGGTAATTACGCTATCGGCTACAGTGTCACCGTCGATGTCCGACTCTGTGAGTGTTGCGTTACCATCAGCGTCGTAGGCAAAGATCGTTACTCTATTGGTAGTGCCATCTGAACTTTCCTGACGCGTAAGATTTCCGTCATCGTCATATTCAGTAATCCTAGTGAAATCTACTTCACCGTCGGCATCTCGGTCCTGTTCGAACAAAATTGCGTTTCCATCCTCGTCATACTCCCACCTTGTAATCGTGTCGACGATACCGTCGGCATTGGAATCCGAATCAGTTCGCACAGTCCTGCCGTTTTCATCCACCTCATTACTAAGAACCAGGTTTGCCAAGCCATCGCCATCCGTATCTCTAACCAGACCAATCAGATTGCGATTCTCATCAAAACTATAGATATCTGAGCTATCAGCATCGCCATCGCCGTCCTGATCAATATCAAACCGAACACGATTGCCCTGTTGGTCATAGTGATTGGTATAAACCAGATCGATGTTGCCGTCGGCATCTCTCGCCTCCGCTATCGCTACGTTAGCGGCAGCGTCAAACTTAAACTCAACCGAAGCGTCGATATCACCATCTGCGTCAAAGTCCGACGAGCGTGCACTAAGAATAGACCTTGCAGGAGAGACTTCAGTAGTCTA
>MDTB01135011.1_pt1 | contig 11053 bp, 12 predicted proteins | sample 811161 | NCBI WGS metagenome assembly MDTB01 (sample SAMN05326650, study PRJNA326480) | marine metagenome | isolation source: seawater | place: Mediterranean Sea | collected 2009
CAGTTATAATATATTTATCGATAGGATAGATAAATTTGTCTTTAAAAAAAATTAACTTACTATCTATTGCTCTCGCTTTTCTACTTTAATATTTTTATAGTTCATCAATTAATAGAATATAAATTTCATTATGACAGAGCAACTGATTATATTGATAGAAATCATCCTAATTGACTTAGTCTTAGCAGGAGATAACGCAATTATTATTGGGATGGTTGCTTCAAAATTTGATGACTCAAATAGAAAAAGAATTATTTTTTGGGGTATAGGTGGTGCTGTAGTACTAAGAATTCTTTTTACTTTTATTACAGCTTATTTATTGCAGATATCAGGTTTGAGATTAATTGGAGGAATTTTATTACTTTATATTTGTTACAAACTTTATAGAGACGTAATTAAAAAAAAAATTGAAGAAAAAAATATTGAGGTTGACAACTCAAATCTCAAAAAAGCAATTTTTACAGTAATTCTTGCAGATATAACGATGAGTTTAGATAATGTGTTGGGTGTTGCTGGCGCAGCTGGAGAGCATTATACACTTCTTGCTTTTGGTTTAGGTTTATCTATTTTACTAATGGCTTTTGCAGCTAATTATACTGCGAAAATGATTAAAAAATATTCTTGGATTAGTTGGGTTGGATTATTTGCGATACTAATCGTAGCTATCCAATTAATATATGAAGATTTAAAAATTCTATTATGAGTAAATTTATTATATTTTTCTTATTAATATTTAATATTTCTCACGCAGTTGAATTTTTGGGAGATTTTAAACAAGGCTCTTTTATCTTGGGAAAAACAGATCCAAATTCAAAAGTATTTATTGATGATAGAAAAGTAAGAGTTTCAAATGACGGATATTTTGCTTTTGGATTAGATAGAGATAGAAAAAATAATGTATTAATTAAAATAAAAACTGGAAAAGAAACTAAGTTAATTGAAAAAAAGGTTTTTAAAAGAAAATATAAAATACAAAGAATTGATGGTCTACCGCCAAAACAGGTAACACCTCCACCAGAAGTTTATGAGAGAATTAAAAAAGATAATGTTTTAATTGGCAAAGCTAGATCTATCGATAGTAAATTAGTATTTTTTAAAGATAAATTTATTTACCCTATTGATAAATATATTATTACAGGAGTTTACGGCAACCAGAGAATTTTAAACGGTAAACCAAGAAGACCTCACTATGGTATTGATTTTCATGCTCCAGAAGGTACTCCAATTAAATCCATGATGGATGGAGTTGTCACTTTAGTAGCAAATGATATGTACTTTACAGGTGGGACAATCATTTTCGATCATGGACATGGCGTAAGTACTTTGTATATGCACATGAAGGATATAAATGTAAAGAAGGGTCAAAAAGTTAAGAAAGGTGAAATTGTTGGAACTCTAGGACAAAGTGGTAGAGCAACTGGTCCGCATTTAGATATAAGGCTGAATTGGTTTGAAGTAAAGTTAGACCCTGCTTCTGTGCTTAATTAAAATTAATCTAGCTCAAACTTATTTTTATAGTCTTTTAATAAAGACTTATCTTGATCTTCTTTAAAAAGAATAAAGTTTTCAATTACTAAAACATCTAAATTAGTTCCCATAAAACAATTAAATGCATCCTCTACACTGCAAACTATAGGTTCACCACGGACATTAAAAGAGGTATTTACGAGAACTGGGCAATTCGTAATTTTCTTAAACTCATTTATTAGATCATAATATTTCGGATTAGTTTCTTTGTGAACAGTTTGAATTCTAGCAGAATAGTCTACATGGGTAATAGCTGGTATTGATGATCTTTTAATATTTAATTTATCAATACCAAATAATTTATTATCTTTTTCTGACATGGTAATTTGTTTTTCTTTTTTAACATCAGAAACTAAAAGCATGTATGGACTATCATAATCTATTTCAAACCACTCCTTGACATCTTCTCTCAAAACTGAGGGCGCAAAAGGCCGAAAGCTCTCTCTAAACTTTATTTTTAAATTTAATTCTTTTTGCATTTTTTCTGATCTTGGATCAGCTAAAATTGAACGAGCGCCTAAAGCTCTAGGTCCGAATTCCATTCTACCTTGAAACCAACCAACGGTTTTACTGTTTGCAAGCTCTTTAGCAACTATTGAGGAGATTTCTGAAGATTTTTTTTCTTTATAAACTGCCTTTAGAGATATTAAGTTTTTTTCTATAGAGCTTGCTTCGTGAAGAGGACCCAAATAAGATCCTTTCATTTTATCTTTTAAATCTTCTCTAGGTTTATCTAGTTCTCGGTGCCAATAAGCCAGAGCTGCGCCCAAAGAGCCCCCTGCATCACCAGCTGCTGGTTGTATCCATATATCTTCAAAATTATTTTCTCTTAAAATTTTACCATTAGCGACACAATTTAAGGCTACTCCACCGGCCAGGCATAAATTTTTTATTTTATACTCTTTTACAATGTCTCTAGTTAATCTTAGTACAACTTCCTCCGTAACTGCTTGTATGGAGGATGCTATATCCATATGAAAATCTGACAATAAATCTTTTTTTGGGTCTCTAACTGGTTGACCAAATAAATTTGAAAATTTTTTATTTGTCATTGTTAAACCTGTTGCGTAGTTGAAATATTTCATATTCAACTTGAAAGAACCGTCCTCCTTTAAATCCATTAATTCTTTGATAATTAAATCTTTATATTTTGGTTTTCCGTAAGGAGCTAAACCCATCACTTTATATTCTCCGCTATTTACCTTAAAACCTGTGTAATAGGTAAAAGCAGAATAAAGTAAGCCTAATGAGTGCGGAAAATGTATTTCTTTAAGCATATTTAATTTATTTCCTTTGCCTATTGCTACTGTAGTTGTTGCCCACTCACCAACTCCGTCCAAAGTTAAAACTATAGCTTCTTTAAATGGAGATGGATAAAATGCGCTAGCTGCGTGACTATAATGATGTTCAGAAAATTTTATTTTGTTTATATCATTAAAGTTTTCATCATGAAGCTTAAGGTTATCGAAAAGAAATTTTTTTTGAAATAATTTTTCTCTCAGCCAAATAGGCATTGATAAGCTAAATGATTTAAATCCTTTTGGGGCAAAAGCCATATATGTTTCTAATAATCTTTCAAACTTCAAAAAAGGTTTTTCAAAAAAGACAATATGATCTACTTCACCTAGATTTATATTTCCCTCCGCTAAAACATATTTTATCGCATTATAAGGATATCGAGCATCATGTTTTTTTCTTGAAAATCTTTCCTCTTGGGCTGCTGCAACTATTTCACCATCTTTTATTAATGCAGCCGCACTATCGTGATAAAATGCTGATATGCCTAATATTGATGTCACTTAAAAAATTGTATAAATGAAAGGTGCAACTGCTGAACCTTGGCTTAAAACTATTAGTATGCCAAACAAAGCTAGCACAATAATAATTGGTAACAGCCAATATTTTTTTCTTTCTCTTAAAAACTCCCAAAATTCTTTAATAAATTCGATCATTTAAAATTGTCTATCCATTCTGCCTATATCTTTTTTTCTTTTAATCCAATAAGAATTTTGTTGTTTCAAATATTTAAGGCCCAATAAGTCTTTACCAAAAGCTCTTACTAATAAACTTATAGGCGTTAAAATTAAAAAATATACTAAGGCCATTACTACAGGTGCGATTATCTTGCCTAAAATTTCCCCGAGTTTTATCCAAAGATTATTTAAAGGAGACAAAACTTTAGAATTTAAGACTCCCAAAATAAGAAAAGTGATTGAAATTATTATTAAAAAAATATTTGGGTTCATTTCTTTTGTAAGTGGCCATAAACCGAAACCCAAAAAAACTATAAAAAATAATATCCCAAAACTTCTATTAGATGATTTCTTGTGCATAAATTTTCATTATTATTACTATTTAATTCTTCTTATCACTTAAAATAGTTTTATGTAAAGTGGAATTAAATTAAGGTAAATAAATATGGATTTATTATCAGTCATAAATTTAGGGCTTATAGACTTTATATTTTTTTGTAGCGTTATACTTTTGGCGTCTTTTGTAAGAGGATTTAGTGGTTTTGGTTTTTCTGCATCAAGTGTTTCATTATTGTCTTTTGTTATGCCCCCAAAAGAAATAGTGCCTATTATTCTGTTATTAGAAATTATTGCTAGTTTTTTAATGTTTCCAAGTATTTGGAAAAAAATTAATTGGATGTTTGTATTTTATCTGTTTTTAGGTGTTCTTATAGGAACACCATTTGGAATACATTTATTATCAATTTTAGATCCAAAAATTACCCATTTAATTATCTCTCTAACAGTGATTATTTTCGCTTTTCTTTTATTAAAAGGATATAAAAACAAAAATCTAAATCACAATTTATCAAAATTTTTTGTTGGAGGTGTTGCTGGAACGGTGAATGGATTTGGAACATTAGCTGGTTTACCTATTGCTCTTTATTTTTTAATTATAGCTGCTGAACCCGCAGTTATAAGAGCATCTTTAGCTGCTTTATTTTTCTTCACAGATTTTTATGCATTGTTGTTGGCATACTTTAAAGATATTTTAAATTACACAGTAATATTTAGAACTCTGCCTTTAATTTTTATTATTCCTATTGGAATATCTTTGGGCACAAAATTATTTGCGGAAAGTTCAAAAGAAAATTATAAAAAATATGTGCTTTATTTCTTAATAATTGTCTCCATTTTTGGTCTAGTACGAGTGTCAATTTAATTTTTTTTAATCAAAAATAAATATTTGTATTTACTTAATAATTGTCTGCTGCCTGCTCCAATTGCCCCTAATGCTATAGCCAAAAGAATTGCTAATGATCCATACAAAAGAGGGTTGTTTTCAGAAAGTTTAGCGATAAATTGTGAAAAGAAATTTAAGTTTTTGTAGTCAACAATTTCAGTTTTAGTAATTTGTCTTAATCCATCGTAAAAAAACGTATCATATGCTATTGCAACTGCTACTGCACATAATAACATTGCAAATAAAGTTTTTAAGTGAGAATTGTCTAGATACTGTCCAATTTTTTGACCAACCTGAACTCCTATTATTGAACCAACAACTAAAATAATTACTAAAATTAGATCTATGGAACCATAATTGAATGCATGTAAAACTGTAACTAATGCACTAATAAAAACAGTTACAAATAAAGAAGTTCCGGGAATAAATTTAATTGGCATTCCAATTAAATAGATCATTGCAGGTACCATTAGAAAGGCACCTCCTACTCCAATCAAGGCCGCTACAAATCCTACAATTACTCCAAGGATTACTGGGGTGAAAGCACTTTCATAAAGTCTTGACTTCGGAAATCTTAATTTAAGAGGAAGACCGTGTATCCAGTAATGCGTATGAAGTTTTTTTTTTAATATTATTTTTTTTCTTGCTCTTTCTATTTCACTTGCTCCCTCAATTAGCATTAAAGTTCCAATAATAGCAAGTAAATACATGTACGACAGTGATATAATCAAACTTAGTTTTCCAATTTCTTTAAAAAAAGTAAATGTAATTATGCCCAGCAATGTTCCAGGTATACCTCCTACTATAATCATAAGACCCATTTTATAGTCTAAAGTATTTTTAAACCAATGTGTCATCGATCCAGATATAGATGTAGCTAGAATATTATTAATTTCATTAGGAACTGCATAAATTGGAGGAATACCTAAAAAAATTAAAAATGGTGTCATTAAAAAACCACCGCCCACGCCAAATAAACCTGACAGAACGCCAACAGCAAAACTAATAAATAAAATAAAAATTATGTCTATATTTACTTGAACTATAGGAAGATAAATTTCCATACCTAAATTATAGGTATTCCTCTTGAACTAGATTGTCAATCTAGACTTTAAGAGTTAGGCAGCTTCTTGAAGTTTGTGCTTGGAAACCATACCGCTAAGAAAATTCCAAAGATATCTTGCAGTAAGTAATGAAGCATTCTCTGCCTTAATTTGCTCTTCTTTAGAAAGACCATCTAAGAGTTTTTCACATTCTGCTCTGTGAATTACATCAGCTGACTTATGAGCTTCAAAAAACTCTAACCCCTCCTTAGAATTTACTCCATAGAATTTTTTCAAGCCTTGAATTTTTGTCTCAGCTATTTCAGGAATTTGTCTTTCATATGTATACAAAGATGCTAAACCTTCAGCATAAGATTTTCTCGCTTGAGCAAAAAAATTATCAATCATATCTTTAGTAAACCAATCAAGATTTGCAGTTTCTATTTTTTTCTCGTCAGCGCCCAAAGCTTTTGCAAAGTTTTTCCAAAGTTTTGGATGGTCTCCATCTTTGTTTTCCTCATCTTGTAAGTTTTCTAGTAGTATTCTTCTTTTCTCTATGTCTTCACAAATTGAGTGAGTGGCACTAATGTATCTCGGGAAGGCTTTCACATGCTGATAATATTGTTCAGCATAGTCTTTTATAATTTCTCTGTTTAACTTACCTTCGTTCCAATAAACCTGGTAGAAAGGGTGTTTAAGTAAATGATACTTGTCTAATTTTTTTCCTAAATCTGATGAAAACATTTTGCTCCTTTTGTTAACTATAGCCTATAAAAAAACTTTGAATGATGAAATAAAAAAATTATCCACAATTTGAAGTTGTAGAACAGAAATGTTCACGTTTTGATTCAGTTTTGATTCCTTTTGGGACTCAATTTACAACCCTAGATAGACTTATTAACAACTGCTAAAGGTCTTTCATCTATAGGAATGTGTAAGACTGAAGCTATAAAAGATAAAATTATTGCTAGATACCAAGCATAATCAAAACTCCCAAACTGATCATAAAAAAAACCACCCAAGTACGCGCCTAAAAAGGATCCGAATTGATGATTTAAAAATACTATACCAAAAAGAAGTGTTAAATTTTGGGTTCCAAAAATTTGAGCCACTATACCATTTGTTGCTGGAACTGTTGCTAACCATAATAATCCAAAAGTAGTTCCAAACAATACCGCTGATAAATTTGAGGGTGGTAAAAAAATAAATAATATTAATGTTATGCCTCTTAAAAAATACAAACCACTTAAAAGAATTTTTTTACTATATTTATCTCCTAAATACCCCATAATAAGTGTACCAATTATGTTGAAAAATCCTATTAATGCTAAAATAGCCATTCCAGTCCAATCTGCTAATCCTTTGTCTTGTACATATCTTGGTACATGTGTAGCAATTAAAGTAATTTGGAAACCACAAACAAAAAAACCAATGACTAATAACCTAAAACCTTTATGAGCGAAAGACTCTTTTAGAACTGCACCTAAACTTCTGTTGTCAACATTCGTTTTAATACTAGTTACATTTATTTGAGGTAATCTAACAAAATAACCGGGTATACACATTAAAAGCAATATTAACGAAAATAAAATAAATGACATTTGCCATGAAGATATATGATTAAAGATACTGGACAATATCGGAAAAATAAACATGCCTAAACCTCCACAGGCAGTAACTATTCCTGCTGCTTTACTTCTATTTTCGTTAGGAAAATGTTTTGAAATCATTGGGGTAAGTATTGTGCCGGCAGCTCCAGCTAAACCAAGTCCAACTAATAACCCAAGATTAATTTGCAGCCACATACCTGAAATAAAATTGTTGCCCATTAAGAACATTGCAATTGAATAACAAATCAAAGCAGGAATGATTACAACAAACCCGCCTAATTTATCAGAGATTCTTCCAAATACTGGAGTAAAAATACCCCAAAATATTGCATGGATTGCAATTGCTAGTCCAAATTCGGTGTTTGAAGTGCCTCTAGATGTTTCAAATTCACTTGAGTACAATCCAAAAGTTTGTCTTACTCCCATTGTCACACACACTACGAAGCATGCTGCTAATAAAGCATATAAAGCTGTTTTGTTTTGAAAAAAACCTTTCATTACTTAATATTTTTTAAACTTTTTTTTAAATCATTTATTAAATCTTTTGGATCTTCTAGACCTATGTGCAATCTTACAATAAATTCGTCTTTTTTAAATCGGTAATATTGTCGTCCTTTTAAATATTCATCTTTTTTTGAACTCTTAATATCTTGCAGAATTGCTAAACTTTCAAAGCCTCCCCAACTATAACCTATGCCAAATAATTTAAGAGAGTTTACAAATTTTATTACTGATAATTTTTTTTTACTTTTTACAACAATTGAAAATAAGCCAGTAGCACCTGAGTAATATTTTTTCCAAAGTTTATAGTTTCTTGTCGAAGGATTATAAGGATAAAGGATTTCTTTAATTTTCTTTTGTCTTTTTAAAAAATTTATAACAACTTTTGTATTTTCACTATGTTGCTTTAGCCTTATATCTAAAGTTCTTAAGCCTCTTATAATTAAATAAGCCTCATCAGCAGACATTCTATAACCTGACAATTTATAAAAAAACATGATTTTGTTATAAAGTTTTTTATTTACTGCTAATGAGCCACCCATAGCATCTGAATGACCAGAATAATATTTTGTTGCTGAGCAAAAAGACATATCAAAACCAAGCTTTAATGGTTTTAAAAACAATGGAGTGCCCCAAGTATTATCTAAGAGAGTATAAATTTTTTTCCTTTTAGCAAGATTAGTAATTTTTGACAAATCTTGAAATTCAAATGTATTACTTCCAGGGTTTTCAACAAGGATCATTTTTGTTTTATTAGAAATTTTACTTTTAAGATCTTCAAAAGAAACTGGGTCATAAAATTTTGCTCTCACATTAAATTCTTTCATAAGTTGTTGGGATATTTCTTTAGTAGGTCCATAAACATTATCCGAAACTAAAATTTCATCATCCGGTCTACATAGAGACATCAAAGCTAATGTAATTCCTCCAAATCCAGTTCCAGTTAAAAAAACATGATAGGCTTCTTCTAACTCTTTTAGAATATTTTCAAGCTCTATTGTGGTTGTGCTTCCATATCTTCCGTAGGTATAATGAGATACTTTTTTATGGCTCTTAATTCTTTTCTCATGTTGGTGCATTTCTTGCATTGAGTTAAATAAAATAGTTGAAGCTCTTGTAACCGGAGGGTTTGCTGATCTATTAGTATTATCTTTAATAGGGTGTTTTAAAAACGTGCTTATAGACTTTTTCATAAAATAAGTATATTTGACCTTTATATAGATCTTTACAAATTAAGATATAAAAAAGGAGGCAAAAGTATGGGTTACCCAAAAAAGCACAGAGGAAGAAGAAAAATAGGCTCAAAAAAAAGAAGAGCAAGAAAAAGAAATAAGAAGAAATAATCAATACATAAAATATGAATGCAATAACTCAAATTAGAAAGTTGAGTATTTGGATATTTTTAGTTCCTTTATTGGCAATTAACCTTTGTCTTTTAATCTCACAAAATTATGAATTATTAAATAATACTTTTTTTTCTGTTGATGAAATTGGCAGATCTAAATTTTCAATTCCTTATCTAGATGGAAGTTTATCTATTAGCAGAGCATCAAGAACCTTTCCTCAATATTTAATTTTTAAACCTTCAATGATAATTACCTCTATCTTTTTATACTATTATTGGACAAGTAATAATAACTTAGTAAATAATTTATACTCTACAAATATAAATTATAAATTTAAGACATATGGTATTTTGTCGGCTATCTTTTTAGCAATACACTCGATTTTTTTAGGAATTAAATTTGATATTCAAGCATATAAATTGTTTCGAAGGGTAATTTTGTTATTATTTATTATTTTCGAATTAATAGCACAAGGCTACTTAGTTTTTCACTTTTATAAACTCAAAGATAAATTAGAGAAATTTATAATAAGAAAGGTTTTATTTTTAAAACTTTTATTAGTTAGTCTTTTAATTGTAGTGGCAATTTTAAGTTTACCAATTTTGGTAACTAAAGGAAATACTCACTTTAAACATGCGTTAGAGTGGAACTATTTTGTTGGTGTTATCACATTTTATTTTTTATCAAGATTTTTTTGGAAAAAAGTATTATAAAAAGAGTATAAATCATATGAAAATATTTACAGATAATTTTTTAAACATTAATACATCTGAGATTGCAGATCAGATTAAAAAAATAGGATATTTTAAATATGAGGGTGCCCTCAGTGACGAATTTATTGAGAATATTCAAAAAGATGTTGAAAAAGCTGGTCTAAGTTTAAACAATAATGGTGTCGGTGGGGTTTACTTTACTCATGGTAGTCAATTTTTTTTGACACATATGCTTGCATCTTCAAAAAGTTTTTATAATTATTGTACTAACTCCAGAATATTAAATTTTTGTAAGCAAATCTTTGGCAATCAGTTTAGGCTTAAAGCTTTGAGGTATTATGAAAATTTCGGTGGTCAACATATGATGTGGCATACAGACAACAGGCTTTATGAAAAAAATAAAAAAGGAGAAACTCATACTACATCACCAGGGATTATTTTTTTAGCTTATGTAGATGACGTAAATGATGGTGAATTTCAATATATAAAGGGATCACATGTTTGGTCAGGAGAAAATACTCATCATGATTACACGGTAGATTATGTAAAAAAAAATTTTGAAAAAGATATAGTTGGATTTAAAGGTAAGAAAGGAACAATCTTAATTTATAATACCTGGGGTGTTCACAGAGCAAAACCAACAACTAACACTGATTTCGTTAGAAAAACTCTTTTCTTTCAAGTTGAGAAAGATATCAATCATAGTGAGCCTCTCTTACTTAATCCCGAATTTATAACCGAGTTTAATGATGATATTAAAATGTACTTAGGTTTCGGAAAAAAAGCTACCAATAATATTTATCCAACTACTAATATTTTCACTATGCCGTTTAACAAAAAAGTTGCAAATATTTTTTTCAGATGGATATTAAGTAGAATTATTTTGAAATTCCCAGGCTTTGTTAGAAAAAAAATTAGGAAAATTTACAACATACCAACAAACAAATAACCACATAAATTTCTAGGCTTTCGCCCAGAAATTTAGTAGTTTTGGCTCGTCGTTGTATGCGCTACCGCCAAGCCTTCCCGGTGAACTATTCTAGCGCTACTAGGTTCACCTTTCTGCCCTTTAAGCTTGAACCTCTCGGTTTTTCCCCAAATGGCCAGTTAAGAGTTGC
>MDTB01225099.1_pt1 | contig 11053 bp, 7 predicted proteins | sample 811161 | NCBI WGS metagenome assembly MDTB01 (sample SAMN05326650, study PRJNA326480) | marine metagenome | isolation source: seawater | place: Mediterranean Sea | collected 2009
ATACGCAACCCACCAAGAATCGCGTGCTGTACTTGCAGAGTCAAAAGGTCTTTTACCAACGTAATGGCAAAGTGAATTGATAAAGAATGTAAAATGATGGACTAAGGTAATACGAAGAAATCCACCCCAAAGTAACCCACCTAAGGGTCTATTATAAAACGCACCAATTATCATTGGTAGGATGAATGATATAAAAATTGCTATTTTAAAATAATGCTTATGTTGCCAAGCTAAAATTTTATTATTACACAAATCATTCACACCTTTTATTTTAATATTTTTCCTCTCAATAATCCAGCCAATGTGAGCATACCAAAAACCTTTTTTAATACTATACGGATCTTCATATGTATCTAATTTCTTATGATGAATTCTGTGGTCAGAACTCCATTTTAGAACCGAGTTTTGTAGTGCTGCAGAACCAAGAATAACAGAAATAAACTGAACTATTGGGTGTGCATTAAAGCTTCGATGAGCAAATAATCTATGATATCCAAACGTAATTCCCATACCAGCTAACCACCATCCAGATATAAGAAGTAAAGGTTCTTGCCAAACTATTCCATAATTATATCCATATGATAATGTACCAAAAATTCCAATTGTAGGAATTAATGTTAAAGCAGATATCATCCACCAATTATACTTTTTTAAATTCAATATTTATCCTGTTAAAATACATATCTAAATTTACATATTTAAAAAAATATTATATAGATAAAAAAATCTTCATATTAAAATAATGTTTTAAAAACTAGCATCATAAATTTTCCAATTAGATATTAAATCTTTATGTATTGAATCTTTAGAAGTTACCCAAACTCTTGGATACTCAACGCCTAAAACATATGGCTTAATATAATATCCAGATTTTACGTTTGTATTTGATATTATATCTGATTTCCATCCAGACTTTGGTTCAAGTCCAAGTATAGATTCAGTAAAATCAGTAGATATATTCTCAAAAATAGACTTGTTTGGTAAGATTACAAAAAAGATACCTGAAAAGAATAATCCTAAAACTATCACTAATGATAAAATTTTTGCTATATATTTAATAATTGACATAATGTGAATCCTCCTATAATTCCTATACTGAACCAAACCCAATCATCTTCATATTTTAAAGGAATAATTTGATTAATAATATAATTTGAAGAACTTTTTTTTGAAGCATAAAACTTACAATTAACTAATTCTTTCTGGACTTTATTAAGTTCTAATTTACTTTTTTCCAATTGTGATTGATATTTTTTAGATTCCGCTAGTAAACTATCATATTGGTCTTTAATAAATATATAACTTTTCTCACCCTCACTATCTACCCACTCAACTTGAGATAGAGCAATAGTAAAAAAACTCATTAATATTATTTTGTAAAAAGTAATCTTTTTCTCCAATAAAAGTTAACAATAAATTTATAGTATTAAATTATTATCGGATAAATTTCATATACCTTTACATAATTTTATTGAATATTATGACATATTCTTCTTTTTATAATAAAAGGCCTTAAAAATAAAGTAAAACAAATTTAATGATTTCAGTAGAAAATATTTCAGTAGAATTTAGTGGTAAATATATTTTTAAAGATGTTTCCATACGGATAAAAAAAGGAGACAGAATTGGATTGGTTGGGAATAATGGAGTGGGGAAAACTACTTTTTTAAGGCTTATTTCAAATAATCAAACGCCTTCAAATGGTAGAATTCTGATTACTAAGGATATTGAAATTGGTTATTTACCTCAAGAAATATATTTCTATAAAAATATTGAATTGAAAAAAATAGTAATTGGAAATAATAAAAACTTAAAATTAATTGAATCTCAAATTAACGATATAAATCAAACTCTAGAAAATAATAATATTGAAGTCAAGCAACAGATATTTCTTATAAATAAATTAGATGATTTACATGAAAAGCTTAATATAATTCAATTACAAAATAAAGAAGTTTTAGCTGAAAAAGTTATGAAAGGATTAGGATTTAAAAGGTCAGATTTCAATAGAAAAATTTCTGAATTCTCAGGTGGATGGAGGATGCGAGCTGAATTATCACGTTTATTAGTATCGGAACCCAATATACTACTACTTGATGAACCGACAAATCACCTAGATTTATCTTCAATAATATGGTTGGAAAAGTTTTTATTAAAATCCAATTGTGTGATTATATTAGTGTCTCATGATAAAAAGTTTATTGATAAAATTATAAATAGAACTTTTGAAGTATCGAACGCGAGAATAAAGGAATTTAGTGGGAATTACACAAAGTATATCAATCATAGAGAAAAGGAAGTATTAACACAGATTAAAGAAAAAAAGAAACAAGATTCTTACAGAAAAAATTCTATTAAATTAATAGAAAAATTTAGATATAAAAAAAATAAAGCTGTTTTTGCTCAAACTCTAATTCAAAGATTAGAAAAATTAGAAAAAATTGAAATTGATGATTTTGATATATCAAAAATCTCATTTGATTTTCCTCAACCAACACATTGTGGACAGTTAGTATATAAATGTTCGCAATTAAGCAAATATTTTGATAAAAAAATGGTTTTTGAAAACGTAGAATTAGATATTTACAAGGGGGATAAAGTTGCATTTGTCGGAAAAAATGGTTTTGGTAAAACGACATTAACAAAGATTATTAATAAAGAAGAAAGTTATGATGGTAAGAGTAAAATTGGTGAAAACGTAGAAGTAAATTATTTTGCACAAAATCAAAACGAACTACTTGATAAAGAAAGTACAATAATTGGATATCTCGAAAACTCATCACCAGATAAAAAAAAATCTGAATTGAGAGGATTACTTGGAGCATTTTTATTTTCTGGTGATGATATATTAAAAAAAATTAAAGTATTATCAGGGGGAGAAAAAGCAAGACTTGCATTATGTTCTTTACTGCTTATTCCAGGAAATTTATTAATTTTAGATGAACCAACAAATCATTTAGATATGTTTGCAAAAGATATTTTGAAGCTTGCTCTCAAAAAATATAAAGGTACCGTGATTATAGTGTCCCATGATCGAGATTTTTTAAGCGGTTTGGCTGAGCGTGTAATAGAATTTAAAAATGGTAGGGTTAGAGAATTTCCGGGTGATATAGATATTTATTTAAATCAAAATAATGATGAGAATATTATTAAGAGTAAAATTCATAAAAATTTAAAAATTAAAAATGGAAAATTAATTTATCAGGAAAAAAAGAGATTAGAAAAAGTTATTAGACAATTAAATAAAAAAAATGATAATCTTGAAATTAAAATTAATGAATTAGAAATTAAAATTTCTGATTTTAATGTAAAAATACAAAATAGGGATGATGGAAATATTGATTATAATCAATTTAAACAATTAAATGATAGTTTAAATTATAAAATGAAAAAATGGGAACAATTACAAGAAGTTATTCATAAAGCATTAAAAGAAAAGGAAGAAATTAGTTAAGTTTGGAAAATTTAGATTCATTCTTAAAATTATTTATTCCAGGAATATGTTTTTTAATTAATATCTTTTGTATTGCATATTTATTAGGATTAAATTCTTGGAGTGAAAGAAATAAAGCATACATTTTATATTTAGTTGGAGCTAATTGTTGGATAATAACTGATCCTTTAATTTTTAATTTTGATTTATTACCAAATCAAATTCATCTCATCACTCAATTAAGACCTATAGTTTGGCTTTCAATTGGATTATTATTTATAAATTTAGTTTATAGATTGACCTATAGAGAAAATGATATATATATTAAAGTTTACACTATAATGTATATATTTTTAGCACTAATCACAACCTTTACCAATTTGATAATAGACAATTACATTTATGTCGAATGGTATGTCGAATCAATCCCAGGGCCATTATTTTTATATTCAATTTTTTTTACAATTATTATTCCTTCAATACATTCATTTATAATTCTTTTAAATAGTATCAAAGATGCAAAATCAAAAATAGTTAGAATTCAGCTTTCCTTACTTTTAGTGGGTACTTTATTAATGTTTATCCTTGGTACTATTACAGATCTTGTTATTCCATTTATATTAGAACTTAAATATCCTTTAAGATTGGGATCATCTATTATGGCATTTCAAGTTATCTTCGCAATGCCTGCTATACTAAAATTTGATTTATTAACAATGTCTTTAGATAAATTTATTTTAGATATGTTTCAAGAATCAGGTGATGGTATTTTAATTGTAGATGAGTCTGGATATATTGTTAACAGTAATCCAACTTTAAATAATATTTTAAACAAAAGTATTAATTTAATTAAAGGTAAAAATATTTCAGATTATTTTGATGGTATTGAGTTCAAAAAAAATTATGAAAATTTTGTAACTAAAATTAAAGGAGAGAGAGAAATAAAATATTCAATTTCAAGTTCAAAATTATATAAAACAGCATATCAGTTAGGTAAAATGTATTTAATTAGAGATATATCCTATAAAATTAAATCTGAAGAAGAATTAAAAAAACAACAAATTCTTCTTGAAAAAGCACAAATCATATCTAAGACAGGAAATTGGGAAGAAGATTTTATAACAAATAAAATTACATGGTCAAAAAATTGTAAAAGGTTACTTGGATTTAATGAAAATGATTTTATTAGTAATGATCAATTTTGGGATAGAGTTCATCCAAAGGATAGGAAATGGGTTAAATCACTCTGGTTTGATTTTGAAAAAAGAGGCAAACCTCATAAAAATATTTTTAGGATTTTATTAAATAATAAAACTGTGAGATATATCGAAGAACAATCAGAATTTATTTTTGAAAAAAATAAAATTATTAAGACAATAGGTTCAATGCAAGATGTTACAGAATCTTATCTAGCTCAAAAGGAACTAGAAATAAGCGAGTCAAGACTAAAAGAAGCTCAAGAGGTTGCGCAATTAGGAAGTTTCGATTATGATTTAACAAATGATAAAGTTGTTTGGTCTGATGAGTTGTATCGAATTTATGGTTTGGAAAAAGAAAAATATAACCCTTCAAGTGAAGGTTTTTTTAATTTAGTTCATCAAAAAGACAGAGAAATGATTAGAGATATAATTGATGAATCAATTTTTAATCATACACTTTTAGAATATGATCATAGGTTAATTCGAAATGACAACTATGACGTTAGAATTATGCATTGTAGGGCTAAAATTACTTATAGTAAAAATGATAAACCAGTGCGGATAGCTGGAACTTCTCAAGACGTTACTAATATTAGAAAAGCCGAAGAAGAGGTTAAAACTTCTAGAGAACAGTTAAGAAAATTAGCTTCATACTTACAGAGAGCTCAAGAGGAAGAAAGAGCGAGAATTTCAAGAGAAATACATGATGAATTAGGACAAGAATTAACGGGGATTAAAATGGATATATCTTGGCTTTCTAATTCATTAAAAAATTCGGAGAATATAGTTCAAGAAAGAATAGATTCATTAAATAATTTAATAGATACCACAATTAATTCAGTTAGAAGAATTTCTTCTGAACTTAGACCTGGAGTGTTAGATGATTTAGGATTAATATCAGCGATAGAATGGTATGTAGAAGAATTCCAAACAAGGACAGAAATAAATTGTGAATTAGATTTAAATGATATAAAAATTGAGATAGGCAGTGAATTATCAACAACAATTTATCGGATTGTTCAAGAATCTCTAACTAATGTTGCTCGACATTCTGAGGCCTCTGAAGTAAAAATCATTTTGAACTCTGAAGGAAATATACTTTTATTGAAATTACAGGATAATGGCATAGGTTTTGATAATGATATTATTAATTATGAAAAATCTCTTGGTATATTAGGGATGGAAGAAAGAGTGAATATTTTAGGAGGAAATTTCACTATTTTAGGTACAAAAACAAAAGGGACTAAAATCGAAGTAAAAATTCCCTATTCAAATAAAATTTAATTAGAGGGCAAGTGAGAAATTTTTTAAAAAATTTATTAAAAACATTAATCGTAATTATTTTTATTTCGACATTATATTCAAATACCAATTTAGATAAATTAGATTATGAAATATTAGTTACAAATATTTCAAAAAAAATAATTACTGAAGCGCAATACTCACCTCATGAAATCAACGATATATATTCTATACTAGTTTATGATAATTTCATAAACAAAATGGACTATGAACGTAAATATTTTCTACAATCAGATATAGAATTATTTGATAATTACAGAGAAAGTCTAGATGATATTTTAAATTATTATGAGTCAGATTTTTTCAATTTATTTATAGAAGTTTGGAAAGATAGAGTTTCAGAAATAAAATTTTTTTTAAATGATATCAAATTAGATGAATTAGATTTTAATAAAAGTGAATCGATCGAAATTGATGCTGAAAAAAGAGATTTTTTAATATCAAAAGATGAAATGTTAGATGATTGGCGTAAAAGATTTAAATTTCAATTATTAAGAAAATATTGGAATTTATCAGAGTTAGATTCTACAATAGATAATAGAACATTTAACGGAAATTTTAATGAAAAAATTATTGAAGAAGCCTTCAGAAAGGAAATGAAAAATACAAATCGTAGATTTGATAGATTGATTTCTCAAGACAGGTCTGAACTTTTTGCAATTTATATGAATGCTTTTACGCAGACATTTGATCCACACACCTCTTATTTTGCACCAGAAAGAAAAGAAGATTTTGATATAAATATATCTGGTAGGTTAGAAGGAATCGGTGCACGTCTTCGTGAAGATGAGGGGTATATTAAAGTCGTTGATATTATTCCTGGTGGAGCTGCATGGCGACAAGGAGAACTAAAAATTGATGACTTGATAATTGAAGTTGCACAGGGAAAAGAAGAGCCCGTAAATATTGTAGAATGGCGTTCAAGAGATGCTGTTAAATTAATTAGAGGAAAGAAAGATACTGAAGTAAGATTAACAATTAATCGCACAGATGGAACTACTAAAATAATACCAATAATTAGAGATATTGTAGTAATCGAAGATACATATTCAAAATCAATGATTTTAGAACATAAATATATTAATCAGAAAATAGGCTATATTACCTTACCTAAATTTTATCATGATTTTAAAAATCAAGGTGGTAGAAGTAGCGCAGAAGATATAAAAAAAGATTTAATAAAGTTAAATAATGCTAATGTGGATGGTTTGATTTTTGACTTAAGAAATAATGGTGGTGGAGCACTTGAGGATGTTGTAAAAATGGGTGGTTTTTTTATAAAAGATGGACCCATAGTTCAGGTGAATGGTAGAAATAATCGAAAAAGAATATTAGCTGATAGGGATAAGAATATAATTTTTGATAAACCTGTAGTTTTTATAGTCAACCAATATAGTGCATCAGCTTCTGAAATTTTAGCATCAGCTATGCAGGATTATAATCGAGCGATAGTTGTTGGTAGTAATCAAACGTTTGGAAAAGGTACAGTCCAAAGATTTATAAATATGGATCAATTTATTCCTCCAGGAAAACAAAATCATACTCCTTTAGGTAGTTTGAAGTTAACAATTCAAAAGTTTTATAGAGTTAATGGGGAATCAACTCAATTTAAGGGTGTAATTCCAGATATTATTTTACCATTTAAAAATGATTATAGAGATATAGGAGAAAGAGCTTTAGATAATTATTTAGAATGGGATACAATTTCGAAAACAAATTACGTAAAGCTGAATCGTGATGATGATTTACTGCCATATTTAGTAGAAAATAGTAGAGATAGAATTTCTAATAATCAATTCTTTCAAGAAATTATTAATAGACGAAATATTTTAGAGAAAAACGAGAGTAATTCAAGGATATCTTTAAAAAATATTGAATATATATCTAGAGCTCTTTTTGAAAAGGAAGAATCAGAAAGTCATGATGATATTATGGATAATTTTAAAGATTTTGATTTAATTGATATCATCTCTTTTAATTTACTTGAAGATATGAATGAAATTGAAAGGGAGAAAGAAAAGAAATTTCATGATAAACTAAAAAAAGATTTTTATCTAAATGAAACAATATTTGTTCTAAATGACTTAATTGAGAATAAATAATAATTCAAATTAAATAATAATGAATAAAACTAAGAATAGTTTAATAATAAAAAAAATAAATCAATTTATAATAGGAGAAAAAGTACAAGGTTTTTTTGTTTGTACTCAAAAAGTATATAAAATATCAAAACAGGGCAGTCCATATTTAAATATAGTTTTATCAGATATCACAGGAAAAATTGATGGTAAAGTTTGGGAAAATGTAGATTATTTTACTAATAAATTTGAAGTAGGAAATCCTGTTGCAATTAAAGGAATACCCATAGAGTATAATGGTCAGATTCAAATAAATATTTTACAAATTAATTATGCAGAACCAATTCTTTATAATAAATATGGATTTAAGCCAGAATTATTAATTCCAACTATATCAGAAAATCCTGAAAGTATATATGAAAAAATAATTTCAATTACAGATAAAATTAAGATGAAAGAACTAAAAGAATTATGTTATCTTGTATTGAAAAATAACAAAAGTAAAATTATTAATTCTCCAGCATCTTTAAATAACCATTATCCGATTAAAGGTGGTTTAATTTTACATATTTTTAATTGCTTACAATTTGGATTACAATGTTTAAGAAATTTTAAATACATAAATAAAGATTTATTGATAACAGGATTATTATTACACGATATTGGAAGAATAAAATGTTATTCAGGTGAATTTGTCTTTACTGAGAATGATAAATCTAAATTACTTGGCCATGTTATTTTAGGACTTGAAATAATAAACAATATTATAATAAAAATACCAAATTTTAAGGATGATTTGAAAATTAAAATATCACATATACTACTTTTTAATTCTAAATCTAATGATGGAGGTGAATTAAATTTAAATTTTTTCTCTGAAGCATATATAACATATAATATTTATAAAATAAATGCAAAAATAGATGCAATTAATAGGAAAATTATTCATTTAGATAACAGAATATAGTTTTTAAAATATACAAGTCTAAAATAAGTTTATTTTTTATATGAATTATTTATTTTCATTAAAAGAAACTTTATAAATTATAACTATAAAATTTTAGGGAAATATTTTAATGAAAAAAAACAACTTACTTTTTATCGTTTTAATTCTTTTAGCAGGGATTTTTAGATTAATACCTCACCCTTGGAATTTAACACCTGTTCTAGCAGCCTGTTTATTTAGTGGCTTTAAAATTAAGCCAAATAGATTAGCATTATTTTTACCTTTAATCGCTATTTTTTTAGGAGACATTACTCTTGGTTTTTATAAAGGTATGGGTTGGGTGTACATTTCATATATTTCTGTAGTTGCTTTAGCTTTATTATTAAATAAAAAAAATTCAATACAGGCTAAGTTTTCAGCTCCTATACTAGGAAGTTTTATTTTCTTTTTTATATCTAATTTTGGAGTTTGGAATGGTGGATTCTTGTATCCAAAAACATTTGAGGGATTAATACAGTGTTATATATCCGCTATTCCATTTTTTAAAAATACATTAATTGGAACTATAATATATTTTGGAATATTTTTCACAATTTCAGATTATTTAGAGAAAAGTATTTTTAAGATTGCAACAAGTAAAAATTAATTTATAACCTTGATATTACAAAATTTTCAAAGGCATTGGTTTAGAATTTCGACTATTGCCTTTTTTTTTAGTTTTATTTACGGTGGAATTAGTGATTTTCCTCAAATAACGATTTTATTAGATCATATAGAGCATCATCAATTTAATAATTCTTCATACTTACCTAATATTCAACAGGATTATAGTAATAATAATTTAAAATTTGATGGATCTTTACCTATCGCATTGAGTAGTTATCAATTTTTTAATAATCCATTTTTAAAAAAAAATGATACAAATAATTATAGTAATTCATTTTTTTGCTATAGGCAAGGAGATTATCTTTACAGAGATTTAATAGTAAATAAATCTGTACAATTAAATGATAGTTTAACTTTTGATTTCGTTGGACAAACTAGAAGTTTTCCTGGTCCATATAATGATTTAGGACCACAAATAGGAAATTCAAATAATTCACTTCAAAATTATCATATATCTTTACTGAATAACTCTATGACAAGTTCAAATTTATCAATTGAATATTTTTATCATAGAGAAAATATAAGTTTACCTATTTTTTACGATCAAAATAGTCAATTCCATGAATCAAGTAATTTTGCAGTAAAGGTAGATAAAAATAATGATAATTATTATTTCAATTCAAACATTGCATTCCAAAATGGAAGTTTAAATATCAATGATTATGACCTGGATTATTTAACAATCTGGTCAGATTTTGAATTTAGAAACAGATTGAATAAAAATTTATTTTTAAACTTTAATTACAAAAATAAATTAAATAATTTTGATTTAGAAATTTTATCTATTAATAAAAAGTATAAAAGTGATATATCTATTGGAATTGACTTTAAAAAAAATAATTTTAACCTAAATGTAGGATTAATAAGATTAAATAAAAATATCCGTACATTTTTTATTTCTAAATATCAAAAAAAAGAATTTAAGCTTGAATTATACTATGAACCCGTACATTTTTTTAATATGGAAAGTCCTTTTAATGACACACTAAAGTTTTTATCAAAATTGATAAGTTTTAAAGGCATAAATTTCTATTTTTCTAATGAAATATTTTCAATTAAAAATAGATTTAGCTTTAATTATATAGGCTTTGATACAAAAAGTAAGCTCGACTATTTATTCTCATGTTACGAATTAAATTATAAAAAAATTAACTTTATATTTAGTAGTTATAATTCTTTAAAAAATAAAATCAATCAGGACTTTTTGAATTTTAAATTACAGTTTTCACCAGTTTTTCCTTTCATTGGATATGATAGTTTTAAAAATATCCCTTTTCTTGGCATGATTTTTTGGAATTCAAAAAAAAGATATGAACCATTTTTTAATATCGAAGGTACATATATTGATTGGGTGAGAGCAGGGTTTAGTGAGATTGGTAGCTTTGATTTAATTAAACTACCAAGAAAGCAATATTATTGGAGTTGGGGA
>MDTB01046270.1_pt1 | contig 11052 bp, 15 predicted proteins | sample 811161 | NCBI WGS metagenome assembly MDTB01 (sample SAMN05326650, study PRJNA326480) | marine metagenome | isolation source: seawater | place: Mediterranean Sea | collected 2009
ATTTTTTACAAGAGAAAAAATATATACTTAAATAATTTTTTTTTATCGCACCATACGGTAACAGATTTCAGTTGGACTCCGTGTTATTTTTATGATATCACTCCGTTTGAATCCAAAATAACGAGAAATAGGATCCGTTCTAAGAATGGATGGTAAAGAATTTTTATAAATTTCTCGTATTTCTTTAATTTTTTTTTCATTTGTAACTTTTTCATGAGGGACGTAATAATACAGCTTTGTAATATCATATTGAAATTCATTTAAGGAAAACAACTCTACGTGAAATTGAAACATGTTTTCAATTATTTTGGAACAATTTGTAGTAATTGAATTTTGATAAATGAATATGATATCTTTTACAATCGTCTTTTCACAAGTCCCAATATAATTTTTCAAATGTTCAATACCCATTTTTTCTTGGAAAACCAAAATGATAAACAATGGAGAACCGGTCTCGTTTTGTTGATATAAAAAAATATCATTTGTTATTTTGTTTTGAAAAGTATAATTACGCCGTTCCATAAATTTTTCAATATTGGACAGACTAATAAGCCAATTGTCCTCTTTCAAGTCCAAGTCTTCTAAAATTTCAAGCATTTTAAAATGACAGAACAAACCAAAAAAAAAATCAATTTTCAAAGAACAATAAAATCTACACACAAATTTTTATTATTCGTAATAAAAATAAATTAAACATACAAATAATCTATACTGTGATTATGTTCCTTTTCAAATTCTTTTAATAAAAGCTCAATCATTTTATTATCAATTTTAACAGGATAATGAACTGGATAATAAGAATTAGGTAATGAAAAAGATACTTTAAGGTTCTTTTGATTATTTACCAAAAAAGAAATTTTACTAATAATGGATTGAATGCCTTGTTTTAATAACCGAATACCTTCTTCTCTGGAAGCAATTTTTTCAATAATGGTAGAGATAATATTTTCATCCATGGATACATCTGTATTTTTTAATCCAATATTTTTTAAAGACTGAGGAAGCAAATAACTCTTTACGATTTCAATTTTTTCTTTTTTACTATATCCTTCAATTTTGATATAAAAAATTCTATCAGAAAGTGCTTTATCTACAGGTTTCTCATTCATGGAGCAAATAAACCATATATTGGACAAATCAATTGCTATCTCTCCGAAAAAGTTATCATGAAAATTTTTATTTTGTGAAGTATCTGTAATGTGTAACAAACTATTTACAACATCCTTATTGTCTGATATTTTTTCAAATTCATCCATGAATAAAATTCCATTTTTACACTTCAAATTGATAAGAGATGATGCTATTTGTCCTGGTTTGGATCCAACAAAAGTAAAGTCGTGACCTTTTATGAAATCAGCATGTGTAATACCACCAAGAGAAATTTGTTCAAAAGGAATATTTAAGATAGTGGACAAACACAATGCAATGGATGTCTTTCCAACTCCTGGAGGACCAATTAGTCCAAGACACTGCGATTGTGTGGAAGGAAACATTAATTTATTATGAACATAAAGCAAAATCTGCTCCTTTACCTTTTCCATACCAAATAATTCCTTATCAAGTGAAGAACGAATATGTTGTAAAAGCTTTGTTGTGTCATCTGATTTTATCTCTACAATTTTATTATAAGGTAATTCAAGTGCTTTTTTGAACCAATAATATAATTTATAATATTCTTCATCATGATAATCTCTTGATTCTAATTCATGAAATTTTTGAAATAATAATCTGCGATTTTCTTCTGTTGTTTCAATGCCAAACAGTTTTCTCTTCAATACAAATATATCTTTTTCTTGTTCTTCAATTTTTTCCATATCCAGAAACTCTTTTTTGTTTCGTATATAATCTTTAAATTCATTTTTATACCGTTTTAAACGCTCATTTATGTCATCTTTCAATATTAACCGATCTTCAGAATTGGGGAAACTATAACGATAAATAAAAAACCATTGAAATAACTCTTTTTGTCGTTTGAAACGGATTTTTGCACTTAAAATTTTCTCTAAAGTTGGCTCATCATCCTTTAAAGAACCTATAATTTTATCACATTTTCCATTTAATAGATCGTTACTTTTAATGTAATGTGGTAAAGAGTAGTCATTTTCAAATAACTCCTCTTCCTCCTCATCTTCATCTATTCCAGACTCTTTGACTGAAACATCCCCATCTTCAACAGGTTCATCAGGTTCATCATTAGGTGGAGGAGATTTCTGTTCTTTTCTTTCTTTTGTCACTCTTTTTTTTTTATCATCCTTTTTGACAGATGATCGTGTTACTGCAACCATTTTTTATTTTATAAAGAATAAATTAAAAATTTTCAATTTTTAGAAATCAATTATAAACCAGAAATATCAATCTCTACTTCGTCTTCATCCGGATTTTCAACTTCTTCTACCTGTTCCTCTATTTCTTCTTGATTAACATCTGTATCATTTATAATCTTTGCTAAAAGTCCTTCATTTTTTAATTGTTCTACTTCTCCTTGATTATATTTGTGTAGGATATCGCATTTTGACGGATCAATTCCAAAACGAATAGACACAAGAACATACTCATCAATCTGAAACCACCATCGCTTTCTAAATTTTCCTGGGACATGGGCAACTCGTAGAACCCCATCGGAGCATATGCAATCAAAGCGACAGTCTCCAAGTTTTTTTGTCAATTGTGCATATTCCTGACCTTGTGCTTTTTTTTCCAATTGTCTTGTTGCATTGCGGTTATTGACAAATTTCTTTGCCCTCTTTTTTGCATTTTTACCGCCAAAAATATTTCGCACCATTTTCTACTAATAAAAGTTTTTTATTTCTTGTATAAAAAATATTTAAAAAGTCTTGCTAAAATGTATAAAACAGATAATAAAATTTATTGTCTTTAACTTTGACGCTAAAACTTTTTTAAAATTCAATTTTTGTTTTTATTACATTTTTTTTGAAATAATTTAAAATCAATATTATTCTATGGAAAGCAATGTGAATAATAAATATAATTGGACTGGTAAATTTTTTACAACTCTATCAAAAATATAACTCCATTTTATCCCTAGCTATATTCCTCAATGGTTTATTATATCACTCCTTTGAGAGTAACATACATCTACGATTCTATGACTGCATATTTAACTTTATCACTTGCTCCTATATTTTTTATTCTTATTTTCAAGAATTTAAATATTACGTTTTTGTTTCCTTATCTATATATGTATTCAATTTGTGCGTGTATGATTGCTATCATTACATAACAAGAGATATGTCTGACTTTATACATGTTATCGGTGTTCAATACGTATTATCCCTTGCATTGGAAAAGTATATAAAAATTGAAAAAAAGAAAGAAAAAGCAAACGAATTGTAAGATATAAAATGAAAAATTTTCGCTGCTCCATATGGGGTGATATCGAAGTATCACCATTAGCGTTAAGTATTATTGATACGTGGGAATTTCAGCGCTTGCATTATATAAAACAAACTGGATTCGCCTATAAGATTTTTCCATCAGCCACTTCTTCCAGGTTTGAACACAGTATAGGTGTTTATCATATCACAAAATATATTATCAATCATTTACAGAAAAATATTGATTGTCAATATCAGTTAAGCGAAAGAGATGTTGATTTGATTAGTATTATTGGTCTGGTTCATGATTTAGGTCATGGTCCATTTTCTCATACCTTTGATTATTGGTTGAAAACACAAAACAGCACTATCATCCCTCGAGACCATGAAGAAAGAAGCGTATTAATCTTAAAACAAGTCGCTCTAAAATACAAGATTGATATTACAAAAGAGGAAGTAGAATGGATTTGCACAAGAATCACAAATCCTCCAAATGAAAAGTGGTATGATACTCTTGTCTGTAATCCTTATTCCAGCTTTGATACAGATAAATTAGATTATTTAATACGAGATGCACGACATTTTGGTTTCCATTGTGGATTTGATTTTAACCGTATTATACAAAATATGAAGATTATTCAAAATAAGTTGTGTTTTTGCGATCGTGTTTATAGCGATGTTGAAAAGCTTTTCAATACGAGAGAGGAAATGCATCGTTCTATCTATAGACATCCAACGATTGAAAAATTCCAAGACCATTTTTTACATTTGTTGAACACATCCAATTACACAATAGCATCCTTGGAAGATTTTTTGAATTTAAATGATGTCATATTATTACATAAAATACCATTTCACAGTAGAATGGAGTTAGAAACTCGTAGATGGAAAAATTTTCATATGACGCGCACAAATGTAGTATTTCATGATAATCAGAAAAAAAAAGCATTGCAAAATATTTTGTGGTACAAAAGGAAAGAGCCGACAAAATATTTTTTAATAAAAAACTAAAATGAAACAAAAATTTTTTTTTATAAATAAAATGAAATTTATTTTATTTTCAACCTATGTAATTATTATATTAGTCATTTCACTACTACTACAGCATAGCGTAGCACAATATAAAAATTACGACATTACCAATGGAACGATTCTATGTTCGAATGATATGGATTTTTGCTTATTAAACTTTATGTATAATGACAAGAAGGAAATTAAAGATCTGCCTTATTCAACGATTGGGAAAAAAGGTCTTTTTTCTGTTCAAATCGCAGTCTCCAAGGAAGATCCAAAAAATTACATCATTATCGGTTCCAAAAATATTTTTTATGGAACAAAATTCAAAATATTTCTCTATGTTATACTTTTATGTATCTGTTTTTTATCTTTTTTACTCTTTTGTTTTAAAAATATTTTCTACAAATAGGACACCTCTTTTCTTCCAAAACATTGAAACATGACGAGCAAATATAATGAGAACATTTTGTCTTATAATGAATAGTATCGTAACACACACAACATTCGTTTCCTTTCTTCATTTTCACAAATTCATATCGACAGATATCATTTACATAGTGATGTTTATAAAGCTGTTTTCCTTCAAAGTCATACATAATGGATGGACCGTTTTTTTTATTATTTTTGTAGCATGTGCTCATTAAGATATTTCCATTGGAATAAAAAACTAAGATTTTTCCAGACAATAGATTTCGTTTGTATTTCAACTGATGATATAATATATATTCTTTCTTACAAATGTCAAACAAATATTTTCTCTCAAAGCCATGTATCATACCATTTTTATAATTAGAAACAATTTTTAAAAGATTTCCCTCATAAAAAGAAACTAATTTTCCATTGAGCTGATCATCCTTAAAGAAACAGATTACTGATGGAGAACCGTCCATGTTAAAATATTCGGTTTTTCCATGCCGAAGATTATTTTTAAAACGAATAATTGATTGAACTTTTCCATTGGTAAAGTACATGATATATTTTCCATTTAGATTATCATTACGATAAAATAACGTCATTTTTATTGTTCCATTTTTATAATAGTGATTCGCATGACCGTTTCTTAATCCACGTCTGTACATTGAACTCAGTCTTACATTTCCATTATCATAAAATGATATTGATTTTCCATCTCTCTCACCATTTTTGTATGAAATTTGGTATTTCATGACGCCATTGAAAAAAAAATATTGTATCTTTCCATATTCTATATCTCCTTTATTCTTGACATGTATTTTTGATTTTACATCTCCGTTCTCATATCTCTGAATAAATGTCTCCATAATTTTATTAAAAATAAAATTATTTTTTTAGAAATAATAAAATTTTGTCAATTGAAAAAATTGGCGCCGCATAATGAATGGTTTTTTTTTCATGATGCTCCAAATGCTCATTTGGTGATACAAGTAAAGAAGGATAATACTGTGTTCTGAAACTCGGAGTATGAATAATTAAATTGAATATTGCAATGAAAGCCGTTCCTAGAATAAATGTAGTTTCATTTGGATATAATACACAAGACCCAATCATAAGTGGAGATACGTAAGCAAAGAGGAACTCTTCTATTGAAACTGCAAAGGCAATTGATGAAAAAATATGTCGGTCAAATTTGTGATGAAAAGAATGAATAGAGTAAAATTTATGATGCATTAGGTAGTGACCACAATAATAACCTATATTTTGGAATATAATTAAACCCAAAAGTTTCATGCAGTTAATATTTTTCTCATGTTGATTATAATTTACAAATAGTGGAGTAATAAATAAATACAGGAAGGTTGACAAAACTATCAAATTAGTTTTAATAGTATTTGTTGCCTCTTTATATAACTCTCCATGACTCTCTTGTAAGATTTTTACTTCTTTTTTGCAAAAAACAGTGTCCATAATTCTACCCAAATTAAGAATCACTGGACCAAAAAGTATTCCACGAAAAACAAATCCAAGGTCTAGCATTTTATACAGATAAACTATTCTTTAAATTATTTTAACATGCATTTTGAGGCACTACATGACATTGGCTTATTTTTATCTGCATTAAATACAACTGGAAATGAATTTTCCATCAATAACTTTCTAATTTTTCGCAAGTCTTGACTACACTGTGTGGCATTATGACTAGGACTCTGATACCATTTTTTTTGGATTTCGCGAATTCTTGTTGGTAATTCCTTCACATTTATATCCAATTTCTGTTCCTTATCCAGTTGTATTGCTTCCTCGCTTAAAGCCTCTAGAGCCAAGAAATGTTTGATACAACAATCAGGACAGCGTTTTTCAACATGTGATAAATGATCCTCAAGAAGTATACACTGCTTGCAAATTTCTCTCATATTGTAATTTGCATCTAAAACAGGAAGTAGTTGTTGTTCAGGTTCCTTTGTGACTTCAATATTATTTAATTGATGGTTCTTTTCATCTTTATGAATTTCTTCAACATGATAGATGGATTTTGGTGGTTGTTCTTGACTCTTATTCGTCGCTTCATAATTTTCCTTCACCGCGTTACCATTTGACATTACCGCTTCATTATTCTGCAAAACTTGTTCGCTTTTTATTTTATTTTGAGGTGAAACTTTGTAAAATGGAATTTGTTCAATCTTTGTGTTCTGTGTGGATGGTAAATTGTAATAATTATAAAAGTTTTGTGTTGTGGGATCTATGTAATTTGTACAAGGAAACTTTTTATCAGATGTTTTTATATTTTTATTCCCATAATCACTCAAATATTGATACATTTTTCTTTATTATTTGTTTTAATTTTTTTTTAAATAAAAAAAAAATACTTTAACTATCCCTTCCATAACGAAAATGGTACATTGGGCGATTTGCTCTAGATGTTCTTTCCACCAAGACATGTCGACAAGTTGGACAGTTATTGTGAGAACTCAACCACTGATCTATACAATGAGCATGAAAAAAATGAGAACAATGATTGATTTTTCTGACAATGGCGTTCGTATCAATATTTTGATGACAAATAACGCACATGTTCTCATCATTGGGAGCATCCGTAGAAATTTCCAAGGTTGTATTTTCATTAATCTCTTGAAAAGTTAATCCATTTGTAGAAGACTGTGCAAGAGGTTCATATAATAGAACAACTTCTTCAATGTTCGTTGTATCTGTTTCAACATCTGCAGTTGTCCCGGTTTGATTATTTTCTCTTCCTAGATTGTTCATTGAATTTTGTAAAATATCATTAAAATCTGTAGAAAATAAATTAGAAAATAATTCATTTATATTTGGGAGGGGAGAGGATGAATTCTGTCTTTGATTTTGACTGGAATTTTCAATATAGATTGTTGGACCAAAAATAGAATAATTGTTCATTTTTTATAAACATCTCTTTCTTTAAACTTTTAAATAAATTATTGAGAAAAAAAAAGTATAAAAAAAATAAAAAGTATTAAAAATGACCGAACAAAATTTAAAAGCAACTATACAAAATAATTACGAAAACTCCCCAGCGAACTTGTGGTTTTTTCAAGAGCCTTTCAAAGAATTCATATTTTTTAATATCTTGTGGATTATTTTACTTTTATTACTTTTCACTTACTTTTTACGAACAATTTCATCCCTATACTACAAAAACAATAGAATGCAAAATTTATTAATTTTTATTTTATTTGCCGGTATGTCTATTTTGTTTGCTTTTGGACTCTATTATCAAAATAAAAAAACATTAATGTACATTTCCTACCCTAATGGATCAAATCAAATTAGATCTTCTATTGAAATGTTTATTGATGATGCAAAAAAGATTAATACATCTGTGAAAGATTATGATACAGAATATACTTATGTGTATTTTAAAAACAATATATTAGATTTACTGAAAACTAATGAGGATGAATCTGAATTATATGATGAACTAGAAGTTCTATTTCAAAAATATAAATATATACCAACAGCAATTATAAAAGAAAATAGTCTAAAGTCTTTGACAGATGGCAGTTTTATTCGCATGAAATAAATATGGAAAAATTAAAGTAATTTTTTTTTTATTCTTAATAAAAAATGGAAAAGCTAAGACTTATTATTCTAATATTATTTATAATTTATATTCTATATATTGCATCCATCCCTTATATTTCCTCTTCCAGAGTTATTATTTGGGCATTAATTGCATTACAAATCTATACAATTTATTATATTAAAAAGAACACTACATCAGAAAACTTTCGTTTTGAGGTATCTCCTGATCGACAAAAGTGTTTGGAGGAACAAGTTTCTTTAGAACAACCACCAGGTGTTCGTTCAAAAGACTGTTGTCCCGTAACGCATCGGGGAGGAAAATTGAAATATGTAAATGAGTGGAAAGAAAAAGTGTGGGCACGTCCCGACATGTATGTTGATACCCCGTATAATAATGTATATCAAACACAATTACCCCCAACTGGATTATTGGAAGAAAAATAATTTTTTTTTCATTAAAAAAATAATTTTATTAATAAATAATGCCATACAACTTACTAGGAAATAGTTATGAAACAAATTATTACACCGGTGTTCGTGAGGATTTTGCAATTTATAGTGCACTAAATTGCGCAAATCGCCATCCTACCAAAAAAAATACTTGCTTTTGCTCGGAACCAATTAAAAACTCAGTTTTTCCTGAATGTAAACAATATGAAGGAAAAAGTAATGAATGCATGGAAGGTGTGTGTTGTGGGTCCTGTGATATCAACCAACAAAATAAATGTCCTTTTTAATTTTTTTTTTATTAATAAAAAAAAAAGAAATGTTTTCATTGAAAGGCTACAAGCATGGTATTTTTTGCATGCTTCAATTTATAGGTTCCACTACATCCACCGTTAGTTTATGTATGAGTGTTTATGAACTCTCTCACTCTATGAACGAACCATGGGTGTGGCAAACATATACGATTTGTGGTTGTATAGTAACCACAATTATTGTAAATGCCATGAAAGATGCACTTACATCAAATCCTAAAATATTTTTATCGGAAGAAGAATTACGAGAAAGATATAGTCCTCCAATATAATTTTCCGCTTTGATAAGAAATTTAGACAATGAGGGGCATTTTTATTGTCTCGTGACAAATATAGCCTTTCACTTTAAAATCGGAGGGCATAAAGTCTTCCACTGTCTTTTGATTACGATTTTCTACTTTTAAAATTGGAAAACAAAATGGTTGTAATTTACATTGTTCTTGTAAGGAAGTGACATGTTCTTTATAAATATGAGCGTCTCCGATACAATGTGTCAGAGTTCCAACTTGTAAATTTGTTACATGTGCAAATATATGTGTCATGAGGGACGCACTTGCAATATTAAAAGGAATACCTAACCCAATGTCACCGCTTCGCTGAAACAGGCAACAGGATAATTTATTTCCTTGAACTTTAAATTGATAAAGAACATGACATGCTGGCAAAGCAACCTCCTTGAGTTGTGTCGGATTCCACAAATTGATTAAAATACGACGACTTGATGGTTGATTTTTAATCAAATCTAATGCGTATTTAACTTGATCAACACCTTGGTTTGTGTAGTCTGTGGATGAATTTAAATAGGTTGCGCCAAAATGACGAAAATTGAAACCATAGACAGGACCCAAGTCTCCTTCATCTCTATTCTGTAGCCCTATACTGTCAAGATACTCACGGGAACCATTTTTATCCCAAATATGGACATTTTTCTCTTTCAAAATATTTGAATTTGTTTCTCCTCGTAGGAACCACAGCAATTCTTCTATCACACCCCTAAGAAACATCTTTTTTGTCGTTAACAATGGAAAACCTTTTTCTAAATTAAATTTCATCATTGTTCCAAAAGAACATAAGTCCGGCTCGCATAGTGTTGTCTTTACTAGATTTAAATATTGGTATTCGTCAAGAACATTTTCCTGATTTTTATAAATTAGATACTCAACACTGTCATCTTGCTCGTCCAAACAGGAACTTGATAAATAAAAATTATCCCATTTAAACGATGGTAGATATACAGAACCATTGTATTCTCGGTGGATCAAAGTAAAATATATCGTGCCGATATTGTGAGGATATTTTTCAAAAAGGAGTGAATAAATAGCACGACCACCTATCACAAAAATGTCCTTGACATTTTTTTTTGAACAGAATTGTACTGCATCCTCCATAGAAGAGCAATAGAATACATCTTTTTGTGCAACCTGTTTCTTACTCGTTAAAACAATATTCAGACGATTTGGAAGTGTTTTTCCAATACAATCAAAAGTTTTTCTACCCATAATGACTGCATTATTTCCATCTCCTGTAGTCACTTTTTTAAAGTATTTCATTTCCGACGGAATATTCCATGGTATTCCGTTTTCTGTCCCAATCACTTTATTTTTTGCTGTCGCAACAATAATGTTTAATTTTTTTTGTTGTAAACGATCTAGTGGAAGTGGGAGATTTGTATTCATTTGCTTTCTCTTCAAAATAAATTTATAAGTTTCAATTTTTGAAAAATTGAAAAAGAAATGAAAATTATGACCTTCATTCAAAGATGAATCTCCAAGAATTACAACTTGCAGAACAAGGAAATTTTTATAATATTGTACACCCATTAAAAAAAACAAAAAGATGGATGGATACTGTAGAACTGGAAGAGAGTTGTTTTGATGAAATTCTTAAAAATCAACTGATAAAAAATGTGGAGAGCAAAATATCAGAAAAAGATGCAGACTATATTTCTAAATTTTTTTTTGAAAATG
>MDTB01141860.1_pt1 | contig 11052 bp, 8 predicted proteins | sample 811161 | NCBI WGS metagenome assembly MDTB01 (sample SAMN05326650, study PRJNA326480) | marine metagenome | isolation source: seawater | place: Mediterranean Sea | collected 2009
ACCACCCCTTTAAGCGGGACTCTATTGGCTCACTTTTTTACAAAAAATGAAAAATTAAATGTTTTAAAATCTGTTGGTGTTTCAATTGGTTTCATAGGTATAGTTTTTTTATTTTTTGATAAATTAGTTATATCTGAGAGTAATATTTTTTATGTCATGGTAATACTTTGTGGTTCAACATTTTATGTAGTAGGAGGTATTTTAACATTAAAATATTTGAAGAATAATGGAAATGAGAATGTATCAACATCAACAATTTTATGGTCATTAATCTTTTTAGCGCCTTTCTGTTTATATCAAGAACCATGGAAAAATTTAAATCCATCAATAGAATCTACGATTGCATTAATTTATCTTGGTGTCTTTGCTACTGGAGTAGCATGGCTATTGAGATTTCATATTTTGACTAAAGCAGGTATGGTTTTTCAAACACAAGTTGCTTATCTAATACCTATTTTTGGAATAATATTTGGCTATCTAGTTATGGATGAACAAATTACTTGGAAAGTATTGGTGTCTCTAATAATTATAATTTCAGGAATTTTTATGGTAAAAAAAGCCAACAAAGGAATTCAAAATAAATAATGCCAGCTGAAAACGCATCACTAAGTCTTCTATCGATTATTTCTCTTATTAGTTTTTTTATTTTTTTATTAATTAGCAAGTACTCAAACAAAATAGGAAATGGTATTCTCCTTGATCAAGATTTTAATAAACCACAAGCCTTTCATTCGTCATCAGTTCTAAGATCTGGTGGTTTAGCTGCAATTATTTCTTTTTTAATTTTTTATATTTTCAATTATTTTATGTTTAATAAAATAGATTTTGATTACATTATTTTATCTTTTGTAATGTTTCTTATAGGATTTTTAGAGGACATAAAATTTGAAGTTAAACCAGTTTATAGACTTTTGTTTATGATTGTAGTTTTACTATCTTTTATAATGTATTTCTCCATAACAATTAATTTTATTGATTTAAAGTTTTTGAATATTTGGATTAAAAACGAGCTTTTTTCTATTTTTTTTATTTTGCTCTGTTTTTTGTTTATTATTAATGGAGCAAACCTCATCGATGGTTTTAATGGTCTATTGGCAATTCATATTCTCATTATTAATATTATTCTCTTATTTATAAATTTAGAAAATAACCAAGAGGAGTTATCAATTATTATTGCGAGTCAAATTGTAATTTTGTTATCTTTTCTATTGTTTAATTTTCCTAAAGCTAAAATTTTCTTAGGAGACGGAGGATCTTATTTATTTGGTTCACTTATAGCTTTAAATATTATTCAAACAAATAATTTAAACCCAAATATATCGTCTTTTTTCTTTTGTATACTTTTATTTTATCTATTCTTTGAGGTTTTTTTCTCATTTTTCAGAAAATTAATCTCAAATAAATCACCATTGAAACCAGACAAATATCACTTACATATGTTGTCTTATTTATATTTGGAAAAATCTCAGAGGTTCGAAGATTGTAATTACTTAAATTCAACAATAATCAATTTAATTTATCTAAGCTTAATAGTACCCGCATTATTCTTTAAAGATAATGGCCTAATTTGTAAGTATTGGTTTTTTTCTTTGATTTCACTTTATATAGTATTTTATTACTTACTTTATAGTTTCGAAAAAAAGTAATTGTTGTTATAAGTTGCTTAAAAATAATAAGGGCAAGTGGCGGAATTGGTATACGCGCTAGTCTTAGGAACTAGTGCCGCAAGGCTTAAGAGTTCGAGTCTCTTCTTGCCCACCAAAAATATATGAAAGTAAAAGTAAATTCAAAAAAAAATTTAAAGATAAATTTATCTATTTTAGTTGACAAAAAAACAATTCAAAAAAAGATGGACGATAAATTAATTGAGCTCAAAGATAAAGTTCAACTTAAAGGTTTTAGACCAGGCAAAGTACCACCTCAGGTAATTAAAAATCAATTTGGTAAAGCTATTTATGGAGAAGTTATAGATGTTTTATTAAAAGAAACTTCAACTAAAGCATTAGAGGAAAATAAAATAAAAGTTGCCGGTCAACCAAAAATAGATTTAAAAACTTTCGGTGAAGGTAAAGATTTAGATTACACAATTGAAGTTGATATTTTACCAGATATAAAAATAAAACCTTTAGATAAAATAAGGGCTATATCTTATGAGATAGAAGTTGAAAACGAATTAGTTGAAAAGAGACTGATCGAAATAGCAAAAAATCAAAAAAATTATTTAGATAAAAAAGATGGTGAAGTTTCTAAAAATGAAGATTTAGTAATTTTTGATTATAATGCAAAAATCAATGGGAAAGATTTTGAAGGTAATAGTGGAAAAAATATTCAATTGGTTTTGGGAAAAGATTTATTCATTAAAGGTTTTGACAAACAACTTATTGGAACTAAAGCAAATCAAAATAAATCTTTTTCAGTAAAATTACCTGAAAATTATCCAAAAAAAGATTTGGCAAATCAAATGGCAAATTTTGATTGCAAGATACTCAAGATAAAAAAACCTGTAGAAACTAAAATAGATGATGAGTTAGGTAAAAAATTAGGCGCTAAAGATTTAAATGATTTAAAAAATTTAATAAAAAAACAAATTAAAAGTCAATACCAAAATACTTTAGAGACCATTACAAAAAAAAAGATACTAGATCAAATTGAAAAAGATCATGATATTGATCTTCCTCAAAACTTAGTAGAACAGGAGTTGAAACTATTAAACCAAAATTTAAAAAAAGAAGAACTTGAAAAAAATAAAAAAGAAAATTTGAAACTTGCAAGATCAAGAATTAAAACAGGTTTAATTTTAAATGAGATTGGTATTAAAAATGATTTAAAGGTAAATGAGTCAGAAATTCAAAACGAAATCCAAAAGCAACTTAAAAATATGCCTGGACAAGAAAAGATGGTATTTGAGTATTACAAAAATAACCAGAGTGCGGTCGCCTCTTTAAGAGGAGCTCTATATGAAGAAAAAGTCGTAGACTTAATAAAAACCAAAATAAAACTTGATAAAAAAAATATTAATACAAAAGAAGCAGAACAGATTTTAAAAAAATTAAGTGAAAGCTCACAATCTTTAAAACAAGAAGATACCAAAAAAGAACAAAAGAAACAAAAAACCATAAAGAAAAAAAAATAAAATAGCAAAAACTCATCTAAAATTGTATAAGCGGTAATATTATGATTCGAAAAATAGAAGAAGAAATGAACACACTCATCCCAATGGTTGTCGAACAAACAAATAAAGGGGAGAGAGCATATGATATTTATTCAAGGTTATTAAAAGAAAGAATAGTTTTTTTAGTTGGCCCAGTAAACGATAGTGTTGCTTCACTTGTTACTGCCCAACTTTTATTTTTAGAGTCAGAAAATCCTAAAAAAGAAATTAATTTTTACATTAATAGTCCCGGAGGTTTAGTTACTTCAGGTTTAGGTATTTATGACACGATGCAATACGTAAAATCCCCAGTATCCACATTGTGTATTGGCCAAGCTTCATCTATGGGTTCATTTCTATTAGCAGCAGGTGAAAAAGGAAAGAGATTTTCCTTACCACACTCAAGAATAATGGTTCATCAACCTTCTGCTGGTTTTCAAGGCCAGGCTACAGATATTCAAATCCACGCAAAAGAAATACTTTCACTAAAGGAAAGGTTAAATCAAATTTATTCAAAACATACAGGAAAATCTGTAAAAGAGATTTCCCAAGCTCTTGAAAGAGATAAGTTTATGACTGCCGAAGAGGCAAAAGAGTTTGGATTAATTGACTCTGTTGTTGAAAAAAGAAAATAATACACAATATATAGAGCATTACACAACTTCTACTTGCCAAAGATTCATCTAAGATTTAAATTAAGTTATTGATTCGATATGTCAGAAAAAAATAATAAAAATATTCTTTATTGCTCATTTTGTGGAAAAAGCCAACACGAAGTTAAAAAATTAATTGCTGGGCCAACTGTATTTATTTGTGATGAATGTGTTGAGCTTTGTATGGATATTATTAAAGAGGAAACAAAAAGCACTCTGTTTAAGGGTGAAGAGGGTGTTCCAACTCCAAGAGAAATTTGCAAAGTACTTGATGATTATGTAATCGGGCAAAATCATGCAAAAGAAGTTTTGTCTGTTGCTGTACATAATCATTATAAAAGACTGAATCATGAATCAAAAAATAATAAAGACTTGGAATTATCAAAATCAAATGTTTTATTAGTCGGCCCAACAGGGTGTGGTAAAACTTTGTTAGCACAAACTTTAGCTAGAATTTTAGATGTACCTTTTACGATGGCAGACGCAACAACTTTAACAGAGGCAGGTTACGTTGGTGAAGATGTTGAAAATATAATTTTAAAATTATTGCAAGCTGCTGATTATAATGTTGAAAAGGCACAAAGAGGAATTGTATACATTGACGAAGTTGATAAAATAAGTAGAAAATCAGAAAATCCATCGATCACTAGAGATGTTTCTGGTGAAGGTGTACAACAAGCATTATTAAAAATAATGGAAGGAACAATCGCAAGCGTTCCACCACAAGGAGGCAGAAAACACCCTCAACAAGAGTTTTTACAGGTAGATACAACAAACATTTTATTTATTTGTGGAGGTGCTTTTGCTGGATTAGATAAAGTAATTGAAGCCAGAGGCAAGGAAACTTCTATTGGTTTTGGAGCAAAAGTTGTCAGTAAAGATGATAACAAAGTTTCTGATCTGATAAAAAAATTAGAACCTGAAGATCTTATTAAATACGGTCTAATACCTGAATTCGTAGGAAGGATGCCAATAGTAACTACTTTGGAAGATTTAGATGAAAAATCCCTAATTAAAATTTTGAAAGAACCTAAGAATTCTCTCACAAAACAGTATAAAAGACTTTTTGAATTTGAAAGTGTTAAACTTGAATTCAGAGAAGATGCTTTAAGCGAAATAGCAAAGAAAGCAATTAGTAAAAAAACAGGTGCAAGAGGTTTAAGATCTATATTGGAGTCAATACTTCTTAAAACCATGTTCTCTTTACCTGACATGGAAAATGTCGACTCTGTCACTGTAGATAAGTCAGTTGTCAAGGGCAAAAGTGATCCCATCATAAGTTACACAAAAAACAAATCTACATCCGCGGCATAATTTTTCCTTGCATTAACTGATTTAGTGTCCATATTAATGGTATGAATTTAGAGTCAAAAAAACCCCTTTTACCATTAAGAGATATAGTAATATTTCCATCAATCGTTGTTCCTTTATTCGTTGGAAGAAAAAAATCTATCAAAGCATTAGAAGAGGTTATGAAATCTGATAAGTCTGTTGTATTAGTAACCCAGAAAAACTCTGAAGTTGATGATCCAAATGAAAAAGATATTTATTCTTACGGATGTTTAAGTAAAGTTTTACAACTTTTAAAATTACCTGACGGGACAGTTAAAGTACTTGTGGAAGGGCTAGCTAGGGTAAAAATACTAGAAATTGAGGATGACTCAAAAAAATATCTAAGTTGCAAAACTCAAATAATTGAGTCAGAAAAAGAAAATGAAGAACACAAAACCTTTGCTACAAATTTAATAAAAAAATTTGAAAGATTATCAAGTTTAAATAAGAAAGATGTATCTGATTTTACAAAAGGGTTAAAATCTTTAAAAAATGCAACACAACTTGCTGATAATATTTGCTCAAATTTAAATATTCAGATCTTTGAAAAACAAGTTTTGCTTGAAACCGTAGATCTTAAAAAAAGATTAGAAAAAATTTATGAGTTAATTGAAAAAGAAACCAGCGTAATTAGCATGGAAAAAAGAATAAGAGGTAGGGTTAAAAACCAAATGGAGAAAACCCAAAGAGAATATTACCTAAACGAACAACTCAAAGCCATCCAGAAAGAACTTGGAGAAATTGAAGATGGAAAAGATGAAATAACTAATCTTAGTAAGGCAATTTCAAAAGCTAAAATGCCAAAAGAAGCTCAAAATAAGTGTTTGGCAGAGCTTAAAAAACTAAAGGGAATGAGTCCAATGTCAGCCGAAGCCACTGTCGTTAGAAATTATCTTGATTGGATGATTGACCTTCCATGGAACAACAAAAGTAAAATTATTTCTGATTTAAATTTAGCTCAAAAGGTTTTGGACCAAGACCACTACGGTTTAGCTAAAGTCAAAGAGAGAATAATTGAGTACTTAGCCGTTCAAAAAAGAATTGAAAAATTAAAAGGACCAATATTATGTTTAGTTGGACCACCGGGAGTGGGAAAAACTTCATTAGGAAAATCAATAGCTAAAGCAACTGGACGAAAGTTTGTAAGAATTTCTCTTGGAGGGATTAGAGATGAGGCAGAAATAAGAGGTCATAGAAGAACATATATTGGATCACTACCTGGAAAAATTATTCAGATGATGAAAAAGGCAGGAACTAGTAATCCACTTTTTTTATTAGATGAGATTGATAAAGTTGGAAGCGATTATAGAGGAGACCCATCTTCTGCTTTATTAGAAGCACTAGATCCCGAGCAAAATAAAACATTTAACGATCACTATTTAGAAGTTGATTATGATTTGTCTGATGTGCTTTTTGTTACTACAGCAAATACTTTAAATATTTTACCTCCTCTTTTAGATAGAATGGAGATCATCAGGTTACCTGGTTATACAGAGGATGAAAAAATTAACATTTCACAAAAGTTTCTAATTCCTAAACAAAGTATGGATAATGGATTAAAAAAAGATGAATGGGAAATTAATGAAAAAGTAAATAAAAAAATAATTAGAGATTATACCAGAGAGTCGGGTGTAAGAAACCTAGAGAGAGAGATTTCTAAAATAGCAAGAAAAATGGTTAAAAAAATTGATTCAAAAGAAAAAGTTAATAAAAAAATATCTGAAGATGATCTAAGTAACTATTTAGGTATTAAAAAATTTAATTTTGGCGAGATTGAAAAAGAAAATCAAATTGGTGTAGTCACAGGTTTAGCTTGGACAGAAGTGGGAGGAGAAATATTAAAAATAGAATCTGTTAATATGCCTGGCAAGGGCAAAATGCAGATTACAGGAAAATTAGGAGAAGTCATGCAAGAGTCTGTCAAAGCGGCCAAATCTTATGTTAGATCAAAATCTTTAGAATATGGAATAATACCACCTTTTTTTGAAAAAAAAGATTTTCACATTCATGTTCCCGAAGGAGCGACACCTAAAGATGGACCTTCTGCAGGTATAGCAATTGTAACATCAATCATTTCATCAATAACTGGAGTACCTGTTAGCAAGGATGTTGCAATGACTGGTGAAGTCACATTAAAAGGAAATGTTCTCCAAATTGGAGGGTTAAAGGAAAAACTTTTAGCAGCTCATAGAGCAGGAATTAAAACAGCTCTAATTCCAAGTGAAAACAAAAAAGACTTAGTTGATATACCTGAGGTTATTAAAAAAAGTATTAACATAATTCCAGTTAACACTGTCGACGAAGTTCTTAAACATGCTTTAACAAAAACACTTAAACCTGTTAAGTGGGCAGAAATTGATCAGGTTTCCTCAAAAAAAGAAGAAGTTACTAGCAGACACTAGAAGTTAGTCTACTCAATTAAATTTTGATATTTTAATAAATTATTTGAGAGATATTCAGGTAGAAAATTCTTATCAACTTTTACTAATTTATTAACATTTTTGAAACGATTTTTATTTTTATCTGAAAAATGATCATAAAAAACAATTTTTTTATCTATAAAATTTTTCATGTCTTTTTCAGAATATTTAGTTTGATCATACTCTGGGTGATGTGCAAAATTACTCATCTTAATATGAAGCTGCTTAGGATTTTTCATATTTGTGAAATGCCACCCTCCGTTTTTGATAATTTTTAAATTCTGGTATTTTTTTTTAGAAAATAATGTGTCAATTCTCCATATGGGGTATACTTTAGATTTGATATTTCTCAACCATTGCGGCGAAACAAATTTTCTTTTTTTGCATAATTTAGTTCCGTACCACAATAGTTTTGGATATAAAAAATTTAATTTATAATAAAACATCTTTTGTTCAAACGCGTAAATATTCTCATCAATTTTTTCAAAATTAACTTTTTCTAAATTTGGGATCTCGTCGAGATCAGATAAAATTATAATGTCATCATCCTCTAATTTTTGAATACAATTGTTTAAACAATTTCTCTGAAAATTATCCCTTAAAAGACCATTATAAATATTTTTATTATTTATTTCTTTTTCACTATTTTTGCCATCAATTATTTTTAGATTTTTTGGTTCTTCTTCAATATAAATATATTCAATTTTATCATTAAATTTCTTGAATTTATCTATTTGAAAATTACGGTTCTTTATTTTTCCGCTATGTGTAAACTTACTTTCTACAATTATGAATTTATCTACGTAGTTATTTAAAATATTGAGCCTTAGATCTAAAAGCTGATCCTCATCGTAATACATAAAGCAATCGTATATTTTCATATATATTTGAATAAAGTTTTAATTTAATATAATTAATAACTAAATACTAAACTTATGAAAAAAAAGATAGTTATCATTGGTGGTCTTGGCTATATCGGAACTGAATTATGTAAAATTTATTCAGGAGAGAGTTGGTCTAATTCAGTAGTTGTAATTGATAGTCGTTTTATTTCTGAAAGAGTAACTCAATTAAGAGACTGGAAAATTGAATTTAAGCAGGGTGGATTATTAGATAAAAATTTCTTGAAAAAGAATTTATTTGATGCTGACATTGTATTTCATTTAGCTGGCGTAACTGATGTTGCTTATGTAAAAAAAGACACTAATAAAGAACAGGATGATAGAATAAGAACTATAGCTATTGAAGGGACAAATAACGTTTTAAATTCTATAGGTGACAAATGTAAATTAATTTTTCCATCTACACATGTGATTTACGAGGGACTTAGAAAAACAAAAAAAAATATTTTGGAAAGTGAAACACCATCTCCAATTCTTGCTTATTCATCAAGCAAGGTACAAAATGAAATTGATATAAAACAATCAAAAAAAAATTACGTAATATTAAGATTGGGATCAGTTTATGGTTATTCAACTGACACCATGAGAATAAATATTATGCCAAATTTATTTTCGAAAATTGCATCTCAAAATGGAGTCATAAATTTATTTTCAGGAGGTAAACAAATTAAAAGCTTAGTTCCTTTAATTGATGTTGTAAGATGCATGAAGTTTATGGCCGAAAATCCGAAAATTAATAACGAAACCTTTAATTTAACAAAAGAGTCCATTACAGTAAAAGAAGTAGCAGAAATTTGTAAAAAAATTAATCCAAAATTATCAATAAAAGTTACACAAGATGAGACTCCGAATTTAGGTTATACTCTCTCAAACAAAAAACTTTTGAGCACGGGTTTCAAATTTCTTTATGGTTTAGAAGAATCTATTAGAGAAATGATTACTAAATGGTCTGATAGAGTTTCCATTAAAGATCTCGAATATATTAAAAAAGGAGAAAAAGAATTTATAGACAAAAGAGGAAAGATTAGTAATTTTGAGTTACCTGAGCCTGTAAACTTAGTTGGATATATAGACTCAAAGAGAGGCACTGTCAGAGCTAATCATTTTCACCCGATCCAAGAACAAAAAGTTTTATTAGTAAAAGGTCAATTTATAAGTATTTATAAAGATCTACTAAAAAAAGACACTGTAAAAGTTACCCATGTAGTTAACGAAGGAGATTTAATTGTTACAAAAACCAAACGTGGCCCACACAATGGTATTTACAAAGGACTCAATTTTTCTAAACCTAGTTCGGGGAGAAAGAGAACATGAAAATTACGGAATAACCCATACTATAAAACATATTTTTGTTGAGGAAGACGAAAGAAAAATGCTTCTGGATAATTATAAATTGGAATGTCGTTGTTGTGGAAGTAAAAATTTGAAAAGAGTTGTGTCATTAGGATATCAACCCTTAGCAAACAATCTTTTAGATAAAAAAAACTCTAGATGTGAACTATACCCACTCGAAATGAATCTATGTAAAGATTGTTTTAATTGCCAGCTTTCAATTACTGTTAATCCAAAAAAAATGTTTTCAAATTATTTGTATTTATCTTCAACATCAAAAATTTTTATAAAACATTTTGAAACTGCTGCTGAGAAATATATTAAAGAATTTAAACTTTCCAATAAAAATTCATATATTATTGATGTGGGAAGTAATGACGGCGTTGCTCTGAAGCCATTTAAAGATAAACAATACAAAAATATTTTAGGCATAGAGCCTGCTAAAAATTTAGCAAAAATAGCTAATAAAAATAAAATTAAAACATTCAACGGTTTTTTGGAAATGAAAAATATTAATAAAATTAAAAAAAATGCAGATTTAATTTTAGCTTCAAATGTATTTGCTCACTCTGACAATCTAAAAGAAATGGCTGAGTGTATGTTTAAACTCCTTGGTAAAAAAGGTGTAATAGTGATAGAGGTCCAATATTTACTCAATACTATACAAGATCTTACTTTCGATAATATTTATCACGAGCACTATAATTATTGGTCTTTAACTTCATTAAAAAATTTTTTCAAAAAATTTGATGCATCAATTTATAAAGCAGAAAAAATAAATACTCATGGTGGATCATTAAGAATATTTATTAAAAAAGGTAAAAGTCATAAAATTGATAAAAGTGTAAATAATTTACTAAAAGAGGAAGAGAAGGCTGGTTTAAAAATATATAAAACATACGAAGAATTTGGAAACAAGGTTCAGATAATAAGAGAAAATGTTAAAAAAAATATAGAAAGCCTTAAATCGAACGGTAAAAAATTAATAGGTTACGGATCACCCGCAAAAGCTACAACAGCTTTAAATTATTTTGGAATATCTAAAGAAATAGATTTTATTGTTGAAGACAATAAACTTAAACAAGGTAAATTTGTACCTGGGGTTAAAATACCAATTAACAGTAAGAAGAAAGTTATTAGTAGAAATAATAATATGTTGGTTTTGGCATGGAATTTCTTTAAAGATATTAAAAAAAATAATAAAGATCTCTCAAATAATTTTATTAATATAAAAGACTTAGAAAATTAATTTATTTTTTTAA
>MDTB01014845.1_pt1 | contig 11051 bp, 8 predicted proteins | sample 811161 | NCBI WGS metagenome assembly MDTB01 (sample SAMN05326650, study PRJNA326480) | marine metagenome | isolation source: seawater | place: Mediterranean Sea | collected 2009
AGATCTGTTGTTTTTCCATCAAAAAATTTTGATAATAAAATTTTGAAATCCAAATTTAATATTTTGATTAAAGATTTTTCAAAAGTTAATAAAATTTTATTTTGTAGTGTTGTTCCTAAGACTTTTAAATTAATAAAAAAATTTCTATTAAAAAATACAAAAAAAAAATGTTTTGAAGTAAAAAACTTAAAACTTAAATCTTTGATTAAAATTAATGTAAATTACAAACAAGTTGGTTCAGATAGATTAACAAATGCAATAGGCTTGCTGAACAATAAAGACAATTTTATTATTTTAGATTTTGGTACTGCTACAACTTTTGATGTTATAATTAAAAACATTTATAAGGGAGGTGTAATTGCTCCTGGTATTAAAATTTCATTAAAAACTTTATCTGATAAGGCTACTTTAATTCCTAAAATAAATTTAAAAAAAATCCAAAAAGTTATCGGTATTGACACAAATAGTGCTGTTAGGTCAGGTTTTTTTTGGGGATATGCTGGATTAATTGACAATATTGTTAATTTGATTAAGAAGGAAACAGGTAAATCTTTTAAATTAGTAATTACTGGTGGATTTGCTGATTTATTTAAAAATTCAATAAAAAATAAACTAATACAAGATAAAGATATCACTATAAAAGGCCTAATAAAAATTTCAAAATTAATTAAATAAATGAAAAACGAATTATTATTTTGTCCTCTTGGAGGATCTGGAGAAATTGGAATGAATATGAACCTGTTTGGTTTTGGTCAACCAGGAGATCATAAATGGATTATTGTTGATATTGGAGTTACGTTTGCTGATGATACAATTCCTGGAGTGGATCTTATATATCCTGACCCAGGTTTTATAGTTGAGAGAAAAGATAACTTATTAGGAATAGTTTTAACACATGCTCATGAAGATCATATTGGAGCTATTGCTCATTTATGGCCAAAACTAAGATGCAACATTTATGCAACACCTTTTACTGCGGTATTAATTAAAGAAAAATTTAAAGAAAAAAAAATTGATATAACCAATGACTTAAAGATTGTTGAACTAAATGGAGAAATTTCATTAAAACCTTTTGATATAGAGTTCATTACATTAACTCACTCTATTTTAGAACCTAACGGATTAAGAATAAAAACTCCTGGAGGTATAATTTTACATACAGGTGATTGGAAGGTTGACCCAAATCCTTTAATTGGAGAGGAGATTAATTCTAAAAGATTAAAAGAAATTGGTAACGAAGGTGTTCTGGCAATGATTTGTGACTCAACAAATGTTTTTAGCGCAGGCAGATCTGGTTCAGAGCTTGATGTTAGAAAAAACTTACTAAATATAATGGATCGATTAAAAAAAAAAATTATTATTACATCATTTGCTTCAAATGTAGCAAGAATGGAGTCAGTTTTTTATTGTGCCAAAAAAACAGGAAGACAAATTTCTTTAGTTGGTAGATCTATGCATAGAATTTATAAAGCAGCTAGACAGTGTGGTTATTTAAAAGATACAATCGATCCTATTGATCCTAGAGATGCTAAAAATTTTTCTAGAGAAAAAATTGTTTATTTATGTACTGGTAGTCAAGGAGAACCAATGGGAGCTATGATGAGAATATCTAATTATACTCATCCAGATGTTTTTTTAGAAAAAGGAGACTCAGTAATTTTTTCATCAAAAATAATTCCTGGTAATGAAAAAAAACTTTATAAACTTCACAATCAACTAGTTAGAGATGGAATTGAGGTTATATCAGAAGAAACAGAATTTATACATGTTTCAGGACATCCTAATCGTGAGGATCTCAAAGACATGTATCAATGGGTAAAACCAAAATGTGTTATTCCAGTTCATGGTGAACATAGACATATGATTGAACATATAAATTTTGCAAAAGAGATGAAAGTACCTTACCCAGTACAAGTTGAAAATGGTGATATTGTAAAACTATTTCCAGGTAATGAGCCTGAAGTATACGATAAAGCACCTAATGGAAGATTGTATCTAGATGGAAATATTAGTGTTGAGGAAGATTCACAGTCAATAAAAGATAGAAAAAATTTAGCATCAAATGGATACTTGGAGGTAACAATTTTGATCACACCTAAAGGAAACATTCATAATAATCCAATAACAACATTTAGGGGCTTACCAATCTATGAAAAAGAGGAATTTTTTTATGGATTAGAGGAAGAGATAGAAAAAATATCTCGAACTTTTAAATTAGGTAATAAACAACAAGAACATAATTTAATAGACGCTCTTAAAATTGCTTGTAGAAGATTTACAAAAGAAAAAACAGGAAAAAAACCATTCACAAATATCAATTTAGTTAAAATATAATGAGTGTCACTGGATTAGCTATAATTTACATAATTTTATGGTGGGTTATTTTTTTTGCAATTTTACCTATAGATGTCGTAAGAAACAAATCAATTAAAGTAGAGGGTGAAGACTCGGGTTCACCTGAAAATCCCAAAATAATGAAGAAATTCATTTATTGCACAGGAATTACAACGCTTTTATTCCTAGTAATTTTCTTATTAATGAAATTTGAATATTTGAATTTAAGAAATATACTCATCTAGCATGTATATTTCTAAATCATTTATCCCAATTCTTAAAAATATCCCATCTGAAGCTAAAATCAAGTCTCATAGATTAATGTTAAGAGTTGGAATGATTAAACAATCTTCGGCAGGTATCTACTCTTGGCTTCCATTAGGTTTTAAAGTTATGAAAAAAATTGAACAAATAGTTAGAGAAGAACAAAATAAGATAGGAGCCCAAGAAATTTTAATGCCCACAATTCAATCAAGTGAAATTTGGAAAGAGAGCGGGCGCTATGAGGATTATGGTGAGGAAATGCTTAGAATTAAAGATCGTCAAAGTCGCGAAATGCTTTATGGACCAACTAATGAGGAGCTTGTGACAGATATATTTAGATCTTCTGTTAAATCCTATAAATCTCTTCCTCAATTATTATATCATATTCAATGGAAATTTAGAGATGAAATAAGACCAAGATTTGGAATTATGAGATGTAGAGAATTTTATATGAAAGATGCATATTCATTTGATATATCTAATGAGGAAGCTCTTTTTTCTTACAATAAATTTTTTTTATCTTATTTAAAAACCTTTAAAAGATTAGATCTTACAGCGATTCCTATGGCTGCAGATACGGGACCAATCGGAGGAAATCTTTCGCATGAATTTATTATCCTTGCCGAAACTGGAGAAAGTAAAATTTTTACTGATAAAAGAATTTTTGATTTAAATAGTAATGGTACGAATTTAGATAAAGAGTCATTAAACAACCTAAGAAAAAAATATGAACAATTTTATTCAGTTACTGATGAAAAATATAATAAAGATGAATTTGAAAAAAAAGTGTTAGAAAAAAATCGACTTAAAACTAAAGGTATTGAGGTTGGGCATATTTTTTATTTTGGGGATAAATATTCTAAACCAATGGGCGCATCTGTTGATCTACCAGGTGGAAAAAAAGACTTTGTTAAAATGGGTTCTTATGGAATTGGTGTATCTAGATTAGTAGGAGCAATTATTGAGGCAAAATATGATGAAAAAAATGAAGTCATGAAATGGCCAATTTCTGTTGCACCATATGATATTTCAATTATTCCTATGATTAATAAAAATGATAAATCTACATTAGAAAGAGCCAATAAAATAAATTTAGAATTAAATAAAAATGAAATTGAAACAATTATTGATGACACAGATGAAAATTTTTCATCAAAATTAAAAAAGATGAATCTTATAGGTGCTCCTTATCAAATTATCATTGGTAAACAAACTGAAGGAGACTTGTTAGAATTTAAAGAAATTGGAAAAGAAACAATAAAAACTAACTTATCCGAAATTATAAAGATAATTAAAGCACAAAAAAAAATAAATTGATTTCCACACTAGAAAAAGAAGTTACATTAAGATTTTTGAGAGCCAGAAAAAAAGATGGTTTTTTAAATGTCATTTCAATTTTTTCATTTATAGGCATATCTTTAGGGGTAGCTGTTTTAATCATAGTAATGTCAGTAATGAATGGTTTTAGGGCAGAGTTAATTAACAAGATTGTTGGATTTAATCCTCATATTACAGTTCAAACTTACAATAACAGAATAAAATTAGACTCAATAAATCAAAATCTTAAAAATATTTCAAAAGATTTAATTTTGAGCAATTCTGGTGAAGCTATAATTATTAAAAAAAATATTTCCAAAGGTGTTTTGCTTAGAGGATATAAAAGTAATGATTTTTCAAAATTGAAAATTTTTGAAAATAAGTTCCTCTCAGATAATAATGACAAATTACCAAAAAACTTTATTTCAATAGGAAAAGAGTTAAGCTTTACACTCAATCTTGATATTGGGGATAGCGTCACTTTAATGTCGTCAGTTGGTATTGAAACTCTTATTGGTAGTTTACCAAAACAAAAAACTTTTTTAATTTCATCTATATTTGAAAGTGGGATGGCTGAGTTTGATAACAATGTAGCCTTTGTTAATTTAAAAACTTTAGAGCAATTTTTTAATTTAGATGAAAACGATAGAAATTTAGAAATTTATTTAAATAATCCAAAAAATATTGAATATCAAAAATCAATTATACAAAATAATTTTCCTAATATGTTTGTTTCTAGTTGGTCAGACATGAATAGTTCTTTATTTTCTGCTTTAAAAGTAGAGAGAAATGTAATGTTTATAATTTTATCTTTAATAATAATTGTAGCAGCATTTAATATTATTTCCGGTTTAACAATTTTAGTTAAAAATAAAACACGTGACATTGCTATATTAAAATCTATAGGTGTTTTAAATAAATCAATAGTTAAGATATTTTTCTTGACTGGAGTTACTATAGGTACCTTGGCAACTATTTTTGGCATTGTATTGGGAGTTACTTTTTCATTATATGTAGAGAATTTAAGAGAATTATTAAGCTCTGTTTTTAATATAAGTTTATTTCCAGAAGAAATTTACTTTTTAAGCTCGATGCCATCAGAAATTAACCCGTTTTCAATATTAATCATCTCGATATGTTCAATTTTTATAACAATTATTGTTTCAATATTTCCTGCGTTGAAGGCAGCAAAACTTGATCCAATTAAAGCATTAAAATATGAGTAATCTTATAGAAGTTCTGAATTTAAATAAATCTTTTGGTAATTTTAAAAAAATTAAAGTTTTAAAAAAAATTTCTTATAAATTTAAAAAAGGAAAGGTTTATTCATTAATGGGTCCCTCTGGATCTGGTAAATCAACTCTTTTAAATTTAATCTCGTTAATTGATAAACCAAGTTCAGGTTCAATTATTATTGAAAATAAAAAAATCGATTTCAATAATTCTAATAAAAATGATATTCTTAGAGCAAAAAAAATTGGTATTATTTATCAACAAGATAACTTACTTCAGGACTTTACTGCTTTAGAAAACATATATTTAGCGAGTCTTGCTGCAGGTAATATTAAAAAATCATCTCTGAATAAAGCAAAAATATTAATAAAAAAAGTAGGTCTTTTAAATCGATCTGACCATTATCCCTCCGAATTATCTGGAGGTGAAAAACAAAGAATATCAATAGCAAGAGCATTGATTAATGATCCTCAAATTATTTTGGCGGACGAGCCAACAGGTAGTTTAGATTTAAAAACAGCTAAAAGTATTTTTGATATTCTTAAAAAACAAATAAATTCTAATCGAATAATTATTTTTGCAACTCATAATAGATATTTTGCAAATAAGTCAGATTGCATATTGGAAATGGTTAATGGTAATATAAAAACCATAAATGACTGAGTCTTCAATTCGAAATTTTAATCATTTAAAAATTCACACACAGTATTCAATATGTGAAGGTGCTATAAAAATAGATGATTTAAAAGAATTTTCAAAAGAAAATAAAATTAAATCATTGGGATTGTGTGATACTTCAAATTTATGTGGGGCACTAGAATTTGCAGAAAAATTATCAAAAAGTGGTACTCAACCTATTGTAGGAACGCAAATCAATTTTAAATATGCTGAGACAATTGGTTTATTACCTTTATATGCTTTAAATGAAGAGGGTTATAAAAAGATAATTAAATTGTCGTCTTTGTCATATCTAAAAAATAACGAACTTTCCGACCCTCATTTAGATTTTAATGAATTGTTAAATAATAATAATGGTGTTTGTTTGTTCTCAGGAACAATCAATGGATTGTTTGGAAAGTTATTTGATAAAGGAAAATTTACTGAAATTGAAAAATTATACTCAAAATTAAAATCCCAATTTAATGATAGATTTTATATTGAAATACAAAGACATGGTGATCTAAATGAAATTGGATTTGAAAAATTTAATTTATCTAAATCTTTCGAACTCAAAATACCTTTAATTGCAACTAATGAAGTTTTTTACCTTGATAAGAATATGTATGAGGCTCATGATGCTTTAATTTGTATAAAAAATAAAACTTACGTTAGTGAAAAAAATAGAATTAAATTAAGTGATCAACACTATCTAAAAAAGAATTCTGAAATGTCAGAATTGTTTGCAGATTTACCAGAGGCGTTAGAAAATAATTATAATTTTCCATACCGCTGCAGTTTTAAACCCTCGTTTTCAAAACCTATTTTACCAAACATTAGTTCAGAGTCTGATAATAACGCAGATGTAATTTTAAAAAAAGATTCTTTAATGGGTCTAAAAGAAAAATTTGCTAAAACTTTTAATATTCAAAATGATAATCTTTCATCAGACAAAAAATATTTACTTTATAAAGATAGACTAGATCATGAGCTAGATATTATAATTGAAATGAAGTATTCAAGTTATTTTTTAATTGTATCAGATTATATAAGATGGGCCAAAAATAATGATATACCTGTTGGTCCTGGCAGAGGCTCAGGTGCAGGTTCTTTAGTAGCATGGTGTCTTTCTATAACGGATGTAGATCCAATCAAATTCAATTTGATTTTTGAAAGATTTCTAAATCCTGATCGTATCTCGATGCCTGATTTTGATATTGATTTTTGTGAGGAAAAAAGAGACTTAGTTTTTGATTATTTAACTAAAAAGTATAAAGAAAGTGTTGCACATATTATTACTTTCGGAAAACTTAAAGCGAGAATGGTGATTAGAGATGTAGGTAGAGTTTTAGGTTTACCATATGGTTTTGTTGATAGTATTTCAAAGATGATACCTTTCGATCCATCAAGACCACAAAATTTAAGTGAGTGCATTGCAGGGGAACCTAGACTTCAAAAATTAATTAATGAAGACCCTAGAGTTAAAAAACTTACTGATTTATCTTTGAAGCTTGAAGGATTAAATCGAAATGTTGCAACTCATGCAGCGGGAGTAGTTATTGCAGATAAAAAATTAAGTCAAATTGTTCCGTTGTATAAAGATCCTTCGGCTAATTTATTATTACCATCTACACAATTTGACATGTATTCAGCAGAAAATGCAGGATTAATTAAGTTTGATTTTTTAGGATTAAAAACTTTGACTGTAATAAATAATACTCAAAAGTTAATAAAAAAAAAAGTAAAGGATTTCGATATAGAAAAAGTGAGTTTTGAGGATCAAAAAGTTTTTGATTTATTATCCTCAGGAAAAACAGTTGGCTTATTTCAAATTGAAAGTGCTGGAATGAGGGAAGCATTAGTACAAATGAAACCTAATCATATAGAGGATATTATTGCTTTAGTCGCATTATATAGACCAGGACCAATGAGCAATATACCAACTTATAATGATTGTAAAAATGGAAAACAGACCCCTGATTATTTACATCCATTACTAAAAGAAATCCTAAAACCAACCTATGGTGTAATTATCTATCAAGAACAAGTAATGCAAATTGCTCAAAAATTATCTGGATTTACTGCTGGTCAAGCTGACATTTTAAGACGAGCGATGGGTAAAAAAAAAAGAGCTGAGTTGGAAAAACAGAAACAAAGTTTTATCGCAGGAGCAGTAAATAATGGAATAAGTAAGGATGTAGCTGCTGGAATCTTTTTGAAAATTGAACCTTTTGCAGAATATGGATTTAATAAAAGTCATGCAGCTGCTTATGCTATTATTTCATACCAAACTGCATATTTAAAAACTTATTATCCTAAAGAATTTATTGCAGCTTCAATGACAATGGATATTTCAAATCAAAATAAACTTAATGAATTTTATGAAGAACTAAAAAGATTAAATGTACAAGTAGTAAGACCAAATATAAATGAGTGTTTTGCTGATTTTAAAACTGATAACGAAAAATTTTACTATGCCTTAGGAGGTATTAAAGCAGTAGGTTTTGAAGCAATATCAAACATCGTTGAAGAGAGAATAAAAAATGGAAAATTTTTGTCAATCAGTGATTTTTTGAGTCGTATAAATCCAAAAGATATAAATAAACTTCAGTTAGAGGGCTTAGTAAAAGCAGGTGCATTCGATACTCTCTCTTCAAATAGACAATCATTGTTTAATTCCATTCCAGGATTTATTACCAAGTCTAAAAATATTTATGAAAATAAATCGGCCAACCAAATAGATTTATTTGGAGAAAGTGAAAATCAAGATGATGAAGTTATCTTAGACACTCAAGATTGGAAGTTTGAGGAGAGGCTATCTAAAGAATTTGAGGCAATTGGTTTTTATATGTCTGACCATCCTCTAAATCAATTTAAAGAAATTTTTAAGGATTATAATATCATCGATTATAATACTTTTAATAACGACACTAATTTGACTGAGGCAAATATTGCTTCAACTTTGCTTAAAATTCAAGAGAGAAAGACAGCTAAAGGAAACTCTTATGCAGTTTTGAAGATGACAGATTTAACAAGTGTTTTTGAATTATTTATATTCTCTGATACTTTGACGATGAATCGTGAAATTTTGAAAGAAGGTAATTCTTTGATTCTGACATTAACAAAATCTATATCAAATGATGATAATAGATTTAAAAGAATTAATGTTCAAAAACTAGCTTCTTTAAAAAATTTATTTAATAGTCCTATCAGCTCTATTGTTTTTAAAATTAAATCTGACAACCAATTAAAAGAAATTTCCCAAATACTTAATGAAAAAGGAAATACCAAAGTATCTATAGAATTTGAGAAGGATAAAGATACACTTTTTTTTGAATTAGAGAATCCTAGAAAAGTAGACCGTAAATCAGTAAATTTGTTAAGAAATAACCAAATTTTATCTATCATAAGATAATTTATACTTGTCAAATTACATATATATTGTAAACAGCACTAAATAAATTAACACGCACACAGTTGTTGGTTTTACACCTCCGGTCCTTAATTGGAAATTACTGTGGTGGCTTAACCGGGAATAAATATGAAAATACCTAATGTTACAATACAACAATTACTAGAAGCAGGTGTTCATCTAGGTCATAAAACTTTAAGATGGAACCCTAAAATGAAAAAGTACATCTTTGGAAAAAGAGATGCTATTCATATAATTGATTTAACCCAGACATTGGAACTTACTAAAGTTGCTCTGGAAAAAATTTATGAAACAATTCAAAATAATGGTAAAATTTTATTCGTATCAACAAAAAAACAAGCATCCGAAGCTATTGCAGAACTTGCTAAAGAAACTGATCAATATTTTGTAAATTACAGATGGTTAGGTGGAATGTTAACTAATTGGGGGACAATATCTAACTCCATTAAAAAACTTAAAAAAATAGAAATTGATTTAGTTGCTGAAAATAGAGGTTTTACAAAAAAAGAACTTCTTAAGATGAGTGTAAAAAAGGATAAGTTACAAAGATCTTTAGGTGGAATAGCCGAAATGAAAAAGATTCCAGATTTAGTTTTTATTATTGATACAAACTATGAGTCATTAGCTATTCAAGAGTCTGTTAAACTTGGTATACCAATTGTAGCAATTTTAGATAGTAATTCAAATCCTGATGGAATAGATTTTCCAATTCCAGGCAATGATGATGCTAGAAGATCAATAGACCTATATTGTAATTTAATTAAAGAAACAATAATTTCTGCAAAAAAATCAGCACCTACTGAAGAGCCAAAAAAATCTTTAGAAAAAAAAGATAAAATCAATAAAACAAAAACCTTAGCCGAAATTGATAGAGACAAATTGGAGCAGAAATTTTCTGATAAAAAAGAGAAAAAATTAAATTAACATGGGTGATATAGAAAAAGTTAAAAAACTTAGAGAAGCAACAGGAGCTGGATTTAAGGACTGTAATTTAGCTATAAAGGAGTCCAGTGGTGATTTAGACAAAGCAGTAGAAATTTTAAGAGTTAAGGGAATTTCAAAAGCTTCAAAAAAAATGTCTAGAGATGCTAAGGAAGGAGTTGTCGCAATTAGTGGTGATAATAAAAAAACATCAATAATTGAGGTCAATTGTGAAACCGACTTTGTAGCTAAAAATGATGATTTTATAAATTTTGTTAAAGAAATAAGTGAACTTAATAATCAAAATAATTCTAAGATTGATGAATTAAATAAAACTAAAATGAAAAATGGTAATTCAGTCGAAGATAATTTAGTTTCTCTTATAGCTAAAATTGGAGAAAAAATTACAATAGGAAAAGCTATAACAATTTCTAACTCTTCTTCAATTAATTATCAATATTTACATACTGTTGTTAAGGATAATTTAGCTAAATTAGCAGTAGTTGTTTCTTTACAAACAAAGGATGACTCTGATGTTGTTAAAGCGTTTGGTAAACAATTATCTATGCACATTGCTGCATCAAATCCTTTAGCATTAGAATCAAATCTTATTGATAAAACTATAATTGAGAAAGAGCAAGAGTTAGTGACTGAAGAGCTTAAAAATTTAGGTAAACCAGAAGATATTGCTAAAAAGATTAGTTTAGGTAAAATGAAAAAGTTTAAAGAAGAAAATGCTCTTTTAACACAAGCGTGGGTTATGGAACCAAAAAAGAAAGTTAAAGATGTTTTAAATGAACTTGCCATTACCGATTTGAAAATTAAGGAGTTTAAGAGAATTAAAATAGGGGAATAAATGTTTGATGAAAAATCACATAGCCTCAAAATGGAT
>MDTB01127063.1_pt1 | contig 11051 bp, 14 predicted proteins | sample 811161 | NCBI WGS metagenome assembly MDTB01 (sample SAMN05326650, study PRJNA326480) | marine metagenome | isolation source: seawater | place: Mediterranean Sea | collected 2009
TGGCAAAGTAATGGAACATCTTTTGTTGCAATCAAAACCAAGAATGACACAATTTACGGGATCTACCAAAATAGCAGAAAAATTATCTAAAGCACTGCATGGTAAGGTGCGTATTGAAGGAGGTGGAATGGATTGGAAGATTGTTGGGAAGAATCAAGGATTAGACTCAGGAAAGGTTTATGAAATATGTGCAAAAGACGCTTATTCTTTTAGTGGTCAGAAATGTTCGGCTCAATCTTTACTGTTTATTCATGCATCTTGGGATTTGCTTGTTTTTCAAAACAATTTGAAGAAATTGGCAGCGAAGGAAGTCATGGGTCCATTATTGACATTGCAATCCGACGAAATTGTTGATCACGCAAATAAACTGCTTGAAATCAAGGGAGCCAAACTTTGGTTTGGAAATATAAAAAAATATAGTGATCACATACCAAACCATTTGGGATTTATAGAACCAACAGCAATATATATTCCATTGGAACAAATCAATGAAGATAATATAGAACTTGTGACCAAGGAAATATTTGGTCCTTTTCAGGTCGTAACTTCTTACGAAAATATTGACAATGTACTTGATATATGTGAACAGATCAATGACCATCTTACGGCCGCTGTCGTATCCAATGATCCTATTTTTGTAAACTATGTAATAGGTAATACAGTAAATGGCACCACATATACGGGCGAAAAAGCACGAACAACTGGAGCACCTCAAAATCATTGGTTTGGTCCATGTGGAGACCCAAGAAGCGCAGGTATTGGTAGTCCAGAAGCAATTATTCAAACATGGTCATGTCATCGAGAAATAATTAAAGATCATTAAGATAGCGACATTGTTAGAGGTTTTGTAATAAAAAATTGTTTCCAAAATATAAAATAGCAATCAATAAATATTTGCAACAAATTATTGGCGATTGTAACTTTCAATGGTGTATATAAAGAATCACGCAATCACAAAACCTTAATGCGCGTTTCAGCATCTTTCAGAGCATCCCTTAAAACATGTTGATATTTGCGTTGTAGAAAATGTATCCCCCCACAACCCAGTACCGTAACCCCCGTCGCCACACCTCCTAAATAATTGCTTTTGCCCCATGCATAAAGCACAATTTGTGTAGCAATCCCGTGTACAGACACGGAAAATACAATCACGGGCAATCGCAAAAACTTGTGGTATTTTACAATAAAACGAATAAAAGCCTCATCATCATAGAGCTGACGAACGGTGTTTTCATGAAGAACACAAATCATCACTGTAATCAGACATCCCATTAATCCGATAATTCCCGGAACAGCACTTGGTAAAAAGCGATCCTCTGCAATTAAAATGCCCGTGGACATTCCGCATGACAATACCGCCACAATACTTATTGTATTGCAAGTCGAACTCAGTTGTGTGGACGTAGCTTCACTACCACGCTCCACAAAGGATGCTGCCCACAACCCGGGCAAATCAAGATCAAGTAACGACAAAGAATGATTTTTCAATTCTTGATGCAGAAATGCTCGCCGTTCCATATTATATACAAGAGACAAAATTAGATAAATTATACCCACACCACATGCTTAATATATATAAGATGATTAAAAATTGTAATATTTCTGGAATGAAAAAAATATGAAAAATATATTTTTTTAATTCATTTATTAAACAAAATTTAAAATACACTCATTGAGGTTGCTGTTACCAAGTCCCCGAAAGACATGTGCAATGTGCAAGTTTTTTCTGGCTTTGATTCGAATTTGCGCTCTTTTTTTGAGCATCATCAGGCGAATGAGACACTTAAATATAGTGCGATATTTGAGGAAAATGATGTGTATGTGTAAACCATTTTGTAGATATTCCGGATCGCCTTTGCGAGGCCAATAGACCTTGACGAACTCGGCGCGTGTGTTCATTCTCCACCTCATTAGTGGCGTCTCCCTCCCAACCCCCCCTTCAGAGACGTAGTTACAGTGGTCCCACGAGCTTCTGGACAAGTGAATGAGATTATAGCGTTTGTCAAACTCAATATTGGAGCATTTGAAATCGTCAATTGGCTTGATAATAAAAGGGGAGTATCCGACTGCAGTCATGTTAATATTATCACTTTAAAAAGTAAGATAATATGATTTCAATTTTTTACATATATATGATTTCTAATAGAGAAATTGGTGATACACTTGTTATGAAGTTATCTGGGAATAAAGCTTCCAGGGAGGATTGAACTCCCGGCCTCATGCTTACTAGGCATGCGCTCTGCCACTGAGCTATAGAAGCATAATGTATTACTATATTTTTATATATATAGTGTATCTAAATTATTTTTTAAAAAATAACTCAAATGTAGCGATTTATTATAATACCATGAGCTATTATTACTCGATTTACAAATTTGTAACCATCTTCGAGTTGGATGTTTTGTATTTTTATTTGCAAATACTATATTAAATACACTAAATAATTTGATTATATTCATACTATATTAACTCAATATATATTCACTCATACTTACAACTAATCCACCATGACTATAAATACTTAAATTTAAATCAATACACCAATAATATAATACAGGATGCATCCAATGTATAGGACTAATACTATCTATGTGACTATTAATTATATGAGACAAATTATTTTTATGTTTTTTCGTTAAAACATGTCTATTTTGTGATAATATGCATAATATCATATACAAACCTATATCTTCTTGTTTATATGTTTTATAACATGTTTTCCAATTAGATATCGTATATATATTATATTGGTTGGATGTCTTTTGTGTATTATAACTGTATTGTATTAAATTTCTTACACTTATATTAAATGTTGTTCCTTGTTTTGTATAAGTATAATTATCATTTGTTAAAAAATCATGAGGAACACATTCTAAAGCTATTAGACGACTTAAAATAATATATAATGGATTTAATCCGGGTAATCCCATTAACGGATTATAATCTGATATTAGTTTGGATTTTCGAATTCCAAAACATTCTATTTCATATTCCAATTTTAACCAATAGTCAAAAAATTCATCTTGTTTTTTTTTTATAAAATCTTTCTGCATACACTCTTCTCCTCCTAAAAAAGTCATGATTATTGGTACGGACCAAGACATATTTATCATAATACGTTTTAAATATTTCACTTCAATGGGAAAAAAAACGTACAACCAGTCATGCAAATCAGAATAATATAATCTATATAGTGCTAATCTCCTTATATCATAGTTAAATAAATTTTTATATCCGAGCGGCGGTCCATAATAATCTCCTCTTGATGAAAATTTTTTTATAATTCCTTTTTTCAAACACGTATGTAATTTCATATTCATTAATAATAATATAATTAATATTTTAACTCGTTTTATAATTTCATATATCTGAGTATAGTGTCTAAATTGCTAATATCTTCTAATCTGGAACAATAAGGCTCCTTGAGTGTATTTTTAAGAACTCTTAAAATATCTAGTATAATAAATCCAGTAATTTTTGTATTATAAACTATTGGAACTTTCCAACAGGAATCATAATCTGAATAATTAGTAAGTTCTAATATTCTCTTAATAGGCAATCCATTATATGTTACCATACAATTCCAAATAGTAGGGGGTAAATAAGAATATCCTATTAATTTACTAAATATTATTGTCAATGGGTTCGGACATATATGTGGTTTATAATAAATAGCGCTTTTTTCATATTCTGAAATATATAACCCATAATCTCGTGCTTCTGAATAAACATTCGCCATATGAGACAAATGTAATTGATTTTGCTTACATATATTTAATCGATACTTTAGATTATCTCTTTTATAATTTCCCCCTAATATATAATTTAATATATGAGGATAACAATCAAAGTGTGACCGGTCAATACATATTTGTCTTACACACAGCATGATTTTTGGAACAAGCACTGCATTCTCATAATAAACGGGGGTATATACATCTTTAAAACGAGTGACAAATTGCATCTCTGTTATTAAATCATTTTGAAATCTTGTGCTAATATCAAAATCTTGTGTTATAATTTTTGATACCCGATTTATCATTTGCATTTGTCTCTAATTACATAAAAAAATATCAATTTTAATTTAAATATTAATTATTACAATAGAGACAATTTGGTGCAAACCGATTTGTTCCATTATTGCAGATTGCGCAAAAGTATTTCCAACATAAAGTGCATTTTAACGTATCATTATTTGTATGAGGCTCACTATGATTGTATGGAGAACCATATTTTATACCGGCAAATAATTCCTCCGTTTGAGGAGGAGGAAGAGGAATTTCTATTCCATCGAGCGGCAATACCGAAGACATGGATTTTATTATAATACAATAAATTATTTTTATTTCAATTTTTATAATCCTAAACGATTAAATAATGCTCTCATTATTTGTGTAGATGTTTTTTTTACAGAATTTTCATTTACACACACATATTTAAAATATACGATATTTTCACAATTTTCTTTATATGGACTTGGTAGTTGGTCACAAATTTGAGTTAATATTTCAAATAATATTTCTTTTGAAATATATATAGATATTTTATCATTAGCAGCTTCATAAAACCATACCCTATATCCATGTTCAAGAGTAAAATATTTATACTTCATGTGATTTATAAAAGAGTCTATAGTATGTAATACAGCAGGTATTGATTTTAAATATATAAGTATATTTTTATTATTAAATATAGTAGAAGGAATACAATTAAATGTCACTAATTGAGATAATATCATTGCCAATGGTGTAATCGCTTTATTCACGAAAGGATCATTTAAAAACGATTGATAATTTCTATATGTATCGCAAAAGCTATAATTTAGTGCTAATGTATATTTTTGTTTTGAAGAGTTTGACCCATGTATAAATTTCAACAACAAATCACGGGACCATTCTATATTGAATTGTACGGTCAATAAATATAGCAATTTAATTTGATTTATCTTTTCTTGTAAATACTTTTCTTCATTTTTTACCCGGTTATTATGAAATTTTATAAAATCATGCATATCAGAAGTAAAATATTCATAGGCTTGTTTTAATTTTGCTTTTTTTAATCTCCTATTATAATCTACAGAATCATAAGTGTGTCTAACCAGTACAGGTGGGGGCATTAATAGAATTTGTCTCGACCACAAACGTGAATCGTATATTGTATGCTCAATCATTTATAGTATAAATTTAAAAAAAAATTATTGTTTCAATTATATCCTTATACACATTGTAATTCTACATTCCTAAGCGTACCTTCTAATTTAATATCTACGTGATCTCTCCATGTATAAAGACGTTTAACATAACCTACATTGGAATGCAACAAAGCTATATTGTTCTTTAAATATGGATCATTTATTCCAATATTATAATAATTATTTGGAAACACGCTCTTAGATAAATGAGCAGGGGGACATTTTTTTGGAGCCCATTTATCTTTTATACATGAATACGCAAATCCAGAATCATATTTATCAATAGTATTATACAAAGGGTTCAAATAGAACGATTTTGCCCAACGCCACTCTATTTTATGATTTTTATCACATTGATATAATATTTCAACCCGTGTCTCGTTATCATATTTTAAACGAAAACAAATAAAGCCCCTGTTCTCAAAATCTTTTCCAATCATAATACGTGAAAACATATCTTCTGGTTTTATATTGTCCATACATTTAAAATTAAAATATACCCCTTTTTTTTCACTTTCAAATGATTTTTTATATTCTAAAATAGGCCACAACGCCATAATTGCTATACCATTCATAGTTTCTATGATAAAATCGGGAAAAGTCTCTTTAATAAATTTTACATTCTTTTTTATTTGAGGTAGAAATATTTTTTCAAATAAATTATAATATGATTTATTTGTTAACATAAAATGGTACAAAGACTCCAAATCGAAGTGCTCTGTTATATAATGCAATGCATCGTTGCATAGCTCATGAGTCATTTAATACAATTAAAAATATAAAATATATTTCAATTTTATTTAAAGCCATTTTATTATATTAAATACATAATGGCAGCATTAGATGAAACATCAAAAAAACATCTTTCATTAGTTGTATGCGGGCACGTAGACGCGGGAAAATCAACCACCACGGGACATTTGATATTTAAATTAGGTGGGGTATCACAGCGAGAAATGGATAAATTACAGGCAGAAGCCGATGCACAAAACAAGAGTTCTTTCGGATTTGCATATTATATGGATAGAGACAAGGCAGAACGAGAGCGCGGGGTTACAATTAACTGCACTGTAAAAGAATTCTACACAGACAGTTATCATTTTACAATCGTGGACGCTCCAGGTCACAGAGATTATATTAAAAATATGATTACAGGCGCAGGGTGCGCAGATATTGCCTTGTTACTTGTACCCGCAGAAAAAGGAGGATTTGAAACTGCAATTCAAAAAGGAGATCACAAAACAAATACAGTACAAGGGCAAACAAGACAGCATGCTCGCCTTCTATCATTACTAGGAATCGAACAGCTTATTGTAGGCATTAATAAAATGGACAGTTGCGACTGGTCAGAAGAACGATACAATGAAATTAAAGATGAAATGACAAAAATGATACAACAAGCCGGATTTAAACCTAAGCGAGTACCATTTATTCCGTATTCTGGATTTCAAGGTGAAAATCTAATTGAAAAAACAGATAAAATGCCGTGGTATAAAGGATGGAAAGCCAACATTAGTAAAGATGAGGCGTCAGAAGGTTATACCCTATATGATGCGCTTGAAAAATTAGCACGACCACCAAAACGCAACGATAACAAAAGCATACGAGTACCTATTAATGGTGTTTATAAAATTCCAGGAGTAGGAGATGTAATCACTGGGCGAATCGAACAAGGAGTGTTACGTCCAAATGATATTGTAAATATTGTACCAAGAAATTTATCTAATCTTAAAATTTTTTCCATTGAAATGCATCATAAAATGATTGAAGCCGCTTATCCTGGAGACAACGTGGGATTAAATATCAAAGGATTGGACAAGAAAAATATGCCAAAAGTAGGAGATGTTATTTATCTCAGTAAAGATGGTGCTCTTAAAACTGTAAAATCTTTCCGCGCACAAGTTGCAGTTCAGGAACACCCAGGACAACTTAAAATTGGATATTCACCTTTAATACACGTTCGTACTGCAAAAGGGGCTTGTAAAATGGCTAAGATACTTTGGAAATCTGGAAAAAAAACAGGGGGACAAAAAGTAGAAGATCCCGCATTTTTAGAAGCCGGGGAAGCGGCGGAAGTAATCTTTGAGCCAAAACAACTTTTATATTTAGAAAAATACGAAGATTGTCCCGGGTTAGGTCGTATTGCTGTCATGGATTCTAATCAGCTTGCTATGATGGGAAAAGTGTTAGATGTAACCTATAACGACGAATAAAATAATAATATAATATATGTTTGATTATCCATATGTTATTTTTATTCTATTTACAGTAATATGCTTATTGCAATATAAATATAAAATAACAGGGTTAATTGTTTCTGTAGTAGCACTATTATCTGGATTTTTACTTTATTATACCGACAAATATTCTATTTCAACACTTATTAAAGTATATTTAGTAATCATTACGTCAGTTATTGTTTTTTATAAATTAAATTTTAAATGGGGGGTTAATGTTAATTATTTATATACTTTCTTATTAGCCATCAATGTATTTGTTTTAATATTCAGTGTTATAAAAAATCCATTTGCACATAATTATATTACAAATTATTTTCTAGTTTTTTGTTTCTTATTGGTTACAGTATCAACACCCTTAGGTAATATTTCAAAAAATAATGCAAAATTTACTAAGATATTTACAAATATAAATATATATGTTATTTTATATACATTAACTCTGGCATATTATTTTATCATAAATCCAAACTGGAAAGAACATTTATATTTAAATATACTTGCTCTAATTCTTCCTTTTATAAGTCACTTTACAAATAATAGATGGATTGAAACCAGATCATTATGTTTATGCTTGTTGTCTATTTATGATGTAATAGATAAAAAAAATTATGCATTGTAGTATAAAATAAAAATATTTTGTTTTCCGTAACCGGGACTCGAACCCGGGTCAATCGGGTGAAAGCCGACTATCCTAACCACCTAGACTATTACGGATGTAACATATTACATATATAAATATATTAATAGTTGTTGTCTTTATTTGCATTTTCTACTTTTTTCCAAATATTACAACTCTCCTTATATGTATCAGAAGAACCATGACACCAACGATGTAATGGTGCACTAGGCTTTTCTTTAAAACATTCTAATAAAGTATCTAACCATGACTGTTCTATATTAAATACATTTTCTTGACTCCGAGTATATTTCATTATTTTGTGTAAGTTTCCTGGTTTGTACATTTAATATAATACATATAATTTATTTTTAATTCAATTTTTCAAATATATGATTGCGTAAATCGTTAAATGTGCCATCGTCACAATCTATATTCCGAATTTCCAACAACAAAAGACATTCGTCTTCAGTGAAATTCCACAAATCAATGACAAAATTAAATCCCAAATATTTACATTTCCACATACAACCAAGCTGCATCATATCATAAGTAACACCCCAAATTCTCTGAAGTATGTGACAAACTCTTTTACAACATATTAATACATCTGTATCAAAGAATAAAGCATGTATAATATAACAATTTTCCTTATTTTGTACCTCAGAAAATGGATAAGTATAAGGCATTTTCAATGAATAATCAATGTTTTTTATTGTTGTAGGTTCATATGTTTTAATGCGTGGTGTAGATTCCACTTCTTTACTAATTGGGCTTGTTGGATCAAAAGGATTGGTTTCTCGCTTTGAACCTACATTCTTTCGAATAATCCAATAATGCGAATCATCTATTAGCAACTTTACATCACCACCATGTTCCAATGTATCTAACTTCAATGCAAAAGGATGGTGACTTGGAAGTGATGCATTTTCCTTGAAATGAATAAAAGCCATTTTGTAATCTTTTTTATAAACACTATCTTTTCGTTTTACTAAATCAATTGTTTCAATCAATGATGACTCAAAATATGTATCAAATACTTTAGATATTTTTTTTTCATCCATATGACTGCTCAAAGGAACTAAGCGAGGGATGTAGAGAGACGGGAGAACTATTGAGCTCATAATGTGTAATATATATTTATTACAAATTATGTATTCAATTTTTTATAAAATGTATATTCATTTTTTTTTGAATGTTAAAATAAGTTAAGGTTTCATTATCCTCTATTTTTAAAAGTGTTTTTAAAATATCATCGGGAATTATATTAGATTTATTCGATTTGTCTTGTAAATTATTACTTTTTATATAGTCTATTAAATATTTAGTTGCATCTGTTCTAGCTATTTCAGTTTCATTAGGTAAATTCATAAAATTACACAATTCTTCTGAAATTTTACCCTTCATTGCAAACCCAGATGGCTTTTTAGATGGTTTTTTTACAATTTTTTTTTCTTTTTTTAAATCTTTTTGAAGTGATTTTAAAGTATTTAATATTTTTATAGTTTTTTCTTTTAGTTGTCCTACTTCATCAATCAACTCTGAAATGGTGTCCAATGATGAAACATCGCTCATATATATAATTTAGAACTAATCTTTATATTAATTCGCACTCTGATTAGAATTGTCATACCCACCACGACGCTTCATCAAGACCCAATCATGACCTGGAACATGACTTGGCAGAACCTGACGCTGCTCGCGGGGTCCACGACCACCTTTCTGCGGGCGACGCCCCTCTCCGGAATTCTGCTTCTGCGACTCGCACATTAGCTTTCCGCCGTCCACGCCACGGACGTTAGCAGCCTTCCACTTATGTGTCGAAGTCTCCGTTTGTTCAGCTTCTTCTAACTCAAAAGTTACATATTCACCTAGCATTAGATAACGATACTGATCAGCGGTTACAGTAAGAGCACTGTGATGCACGAAAATATCCTCATCTTTATTTTCTCCTTCACTGGTAACGGTAATAAAACCATATCCGGAACGATTATTAAACCATTTAACACGCCCGTTCTTCTGTTCACTTGAAACTGATACATTTGTTGAAGCCATTATACACTATATATGGTGGTGTCTTTAAGTTTATATATTATATTTAATTTAAAATATATATGTAATGAATGATTTTAACTGGAATCATGATTTAAGATACTTTCAGTCGCATTATAATGAAAATAAACAAATTAAAAAAATACACATTGTCACCACAATATATGGTTATACACTTGCCACTATCTTAGTGGATTATTTTAAATTTCAAAATATATTATCGACTATTAAAACAACGTCATTAACACCAGAATATATTAACAGTACTGACAATACTGAATATTTTTTTATAATTTTTCCACATGAAATAAATTTTCTTTTACCAAAACATAAGTGTTTTTTATATCAGCTAGAACAAATTAATACAACCCATAAATATAATCTATTTATGAAACCACTATTAATTAATAATATTAAACAAAGTATTCACACCTTTGATTATTCAAAAGATAATATTGTAAATTATCCATCTAATATAAAACAAAAAATAATATATTTACCACCACCATGTAAATCAACAAATAAAAATTTAGATACATCAACTGAAACATACGACATTTTATTTTACGGTACTCTCAACTTTAGGAGAAAAACCATATTACATCATTTGCAAAAAAAATATAATGTTTTTATTATAACTAATTTATTTGATAAAACACTCGAAAAATGTATTAAACAAAGTAAGATTATTTTAAATTTACACTATTTTGACAATCCTTGTTTAGAAACACTTCGTTTAAACCAAGCTCTACCATTTAATAAACCTATTATTAGCGAAGGAATTACTTTATCTAATGCATCAATATATGATAAATACGTATCATTTATTCCTTATTTACACAAAGATTTATCAAATATAAATATATTACTTGATAAAATAGAAAGAATTATAAACACTAAACCTAACTATAAACCTCTTATTCGTAATTTAAATAGTATGTTTGAAAATCAA
>MDTB01189321.1_pt1 | contig 11051 bp, 8 predicted proteins | sample 811161 | NCBI WGS metagenome assembly MDTB01 (sample SAMN05326650, study PRJNA326480) | marine metagenome | isolation source: seawater | place: Mediterranean Sea | collected 2009
ATGGAAATAGTTCACGATTTGGTTGATTTAGAAAGATATTTTCGTGAAGCAGTGAAAGTTTCAAACGATTCACCTGTTTTGTTGGACAAATTTCTTAATGACGCAATTGAAGTAGATGTCGACTGTATTTTTGATGGGAAAACAGCTTTTATAGCGGGAATAATGGAACATATTGAGCAGGCTGGTGTTCATTCAGGCGACTCTGCTTGTAGCTTACCACCATTTTCATTGAAGCACAGCATAGTGGAAGAGTTACGAAGACAAACTGAAATTCTCGCAAAATCATTAGAAGTTGTAGGTCTTATGAATATTCAGTTTGCTATTCAAAATGAAAACGTTTTTGTTTTAGAGGTTAATCCCCGAGCCTCGAGAACTGTTCCTTTCGTATCTAAATCAATTGGAGTTCCAATTGCCAAAGTTGCTGCTAAAGCCATGGTTGGAGTCAGTATAGAGGAACAAAAAATTTGTGATCAAAGAATTTCTCCATTTTTTTGTGTTAAGGAAGCAGTTTTTCCTTTCTCAAAGTTTCCGGGAGTTGACACTATCCTGGGGCCGGAAATGAAATCAACAGGGGAAGTGATGGGGATTGGAAAAAGTTTTGCTGAAGCTTTTATCAAATCTCAGATCGCAGCTGGGATTAATCTTCCAAAATCAGGCAATGGTGGTACTGCTTTCATCAGTGTAAGGGACCATGACAAACAAGCTGTTATTTCAATTTCAGTCAGTTTGGTAAGACTTGGCTTTGGGCTTCTTGCTACGAAAGGAACTGCAGCTATATTGTCTAAAAACGGAATTGCCGTTGAAGTTATAAACAAAGTTGCCCAAGGCAGGCCTCATATAGTTGATGCAATCAAGAACGGGGAGATATCATTTATCGTAAACACTGTTGGTGATGAAAAAAATGCTGTTACTGATTCACTTTCAATAAGAACTAGTGCCTTGGGGTCAAAAGTTGCTACTTATACAACAATTGCGGGAGCTAGGGCTGCTGTAGAGGGGATGACAACTATTGCTCAATCCAGATTAGCAGTCTACGATTTGCAAGATATTCACAAAAATATTTTGATCAACAGTTGAGATATTTGAAGAGATAATTAAAATTATACATTTATGACTACAGTTTTTATTAAGGCGAAAATTCAATGAAGAATACTCCACTTACAAAGCATGGACATTCTTTGCTAAAAGATGAGCTACAAAAACTTAAATCAGTTGATAGGCCCGAGGTAATTCAAGCAATAGCTGAAGCTAGAGCCCAAGGAGAGTTGTCTGAAAATGCTGAATATGACGCTGCCAAAGAAAAACAGGGCTTTATCGAAGGAAGAATTCAGGAATTAGAATCTAAAATTTCCACTGCTCATGTTATCGATCCCTCCCTTTTGGATAAGGATGGAAGAGTAGTATTTGGTGTTTGGGCAAAATGCGTTGATTTAGAAAATAATGAGAAGTTTGTGTATCAGATTGTTGGTGATGATGAGGCGGATATTAATCTCAATAAAATTTCGATTTCTAGTCCGATTGCTAGAGCTCTCATTGGAAAAAGCGAGGGGGATGTTGCTGAATTCAATGTTCCCCGTGGAATACGCGAGCTAGAAATCCTTGAGGTCATATATGATGATGGTCCCAAAAAAACTTAGATAATATAAACTTGGCTAACGCATCTAACAAACGCTGGATCAAAAAACATCTCTCCGATACTTATGTTAAAAAAGCCAGAAAAATGGGTTTTCGCTCTAGGGCAGCATTTAAGTTAATTGAAATTGATCAGAAATGTAATCTAATAAAACCAGGCATGTCAATTCTTGATCTTGGAGCTGCCCCCGGTAGTTGGAGTCAAATAATTTCAAAAAAATTAAAAAAAGAAATAAAAAAAATAGTTGCTGTTGACTTATTACCAATTGACCCTATAGACGGAGTTGAATTCCTTCAAGGGGATTTTTTGGATGAGAACACCATCGACAAAATCAGAAAAATTTTTGAAAAAGACAAAATTGATTTGATATTGTCGGATATATCCCCAAACTTAAGTGGTATAGGAGTTGCCGATGCTAGTAGAGTTAACCATCTTGGAGAATTGGTGTTAGACTTTTGTAAGGGAAATTTGAATGTTAATGGATCAATTTTGCTTAAAACTTTTCACTGTAGTGGTTATAGTCAATTGGTGGAGGAGTACAAAAAAGTCTTTTGCCAGGTGTCGAAAAAAAAACCAGAAAGTTCGAGGCCCGAATCAGCTGAAGTATTTATACTTGCAAAGAATTTAAAAAGTAAGGTTTTTTAGGGAAACCTATTTGGATTACATTGATCTATTAACTATGTTCTTTAGAAGACGGAAGTATCAAGGAGAGAAAATTGAATAATACTATTTCAAAAATTGCTATCTGGATGGTTATAGCCCTAGTGCTTTTTTCTATCTTTCGCCAATTTGATGGCTCCAGAATGAGTGGCAGAGAGGTTTCTTACTCTCAGTTTATGGAAGAAGCCAGACAAGGAGCAATAAAATCAGCAATTGTTGATGGTAGAACTGTTAAGGCTATCACTGCAGATGATAGGCAGTTAATAGTCAACGCGCCACAAGATCTATGGATGGTTTCTGATTTAATGAAATATGGTGTTACGGTCTCTGCCAAGGCAGAGGAGCAACCTTCCTTGCTAATGAGCATTTTCGTATCTTGGTTTCCAATGCTTTTGCTCATCGGTGTGTGGATATTCTTTATGAGACAAATGCAAGGTGGTGGAAGAGGCGGCGCTTTCTCTTTTGGAAAGTCAAAGGCAAGGATGATAGATGAAAACAATAATGTCATAACCTTTGCTGATGTTGCAGGTTGTGATGAAGCTAAAGATGATGTTTCTGAGTTGGTTGAATTTTTGAAGGATCCATCTAAATTTCAAAAATTGGGTGGGCGTATCCCACGTGGGGTCCTTATGGTTGGCTCTCCAGGTACTGGGAAAACTTTGTTGGCCAAAGCAATTGCCGGCGAAGCCAAAGTGCCTTTCTTTTCAATTTCTGGCTCTGATTTCGTTGAGATGTTCGTCGGTGTTGGTGCCGCTCGTGTTAGAGATATGTTCGAAAACGCAAAAAAACATTCACCTTGCATTATTTTCATTGATGAAATTGATGCTGTTGGCCGACAAAGAGGTGCTGGTTTAGGTGGTGGTAATGATGAGAGAGAGCAAACATTGAACCAAATGCTTGTTGAGATGGATGGCTTTGAAACTAACCAAGGCATAATTGTAATTGCAGCTACAAATCGTCCGGATGTACTTGATCCTGCCTTACTAAGGCCTGGTCGCTTTGACAGACAAGTCGTTGTTCCACTTCCTGATGTAAGAGGAAGGGAGCAAATCTTAAATGTTCATATGAGAAAAGTTCCTATTGGTTCAAATGTCAAAGCAGATATCCTAGCCAGAGGAACTCCTGGAATGTCTGGGGCCGATTTGGCTAACGTAGTAAACGAAGCTGCGTTGTTTGCGGCCCGAAGAGGAGGTCGTACTGTAGAGATGGACGACTTTGAGAAGGCAAAAGATAAAATATTGATGGGGTCTGAAAGGAAATCAATCGTAATGCCAGAGGATGAGAGAAAAAATACTGCTTATCACGAGTCAGGTCATGCAATAGTTGCTAAGCTTTTACCGAAGACTGATCCGGTACATAAAGTCACCATTATTCCTCGTGGACGAGCACTTGGTGTAACAATGCAATTACCTGAGGGCGATCGCTACAGTATGGACAAAGAACGTATACTAAACACGATTGCAGTTCTTTTTGGAGGTAGGATTGCGGAAGAAATTTTCATGGATCAAATGACAACCGGCGCTTCCAATGATTTTGAGAGAGCTACTCAACTTGCCAGAGACATGGTTACCAGATACGGAATGAGCGATAGCCTAGGACCAATGGTTTATGCAGAGAATGAAGGTGAAGTTTTTTTGGGTAGAAGTGTTACCAAGACAACTCACATGTCGGAGTCTACAATGCAAAAAGTTGATACTGAGATTAGAAGAATAATTGACGAGCAGTATTCTGTCGCAAGAAAGATAATTGAAGACAATACTGACAAGATGCACGCCATGGCACATGCTCTCCTTGAGTGGGAAACAATTGATGCAGAGCAAATTGAGGACATAGCCCAAGGAAGGCCTCCAAAAGCCCCTAAATCCTCGGGTAATGATAATTCCAGTGATAAAGGTTCGGGCCCCGACGTGCCTAAAAAACCCGACGGAGGGGACGTTCCCTCTGGCAACACTGCTCCCGCGACTCAATAAGGATTCATAATTTTATTGAAAAAAATTTAAGATTGTACAAAGGGAGCACTGGAAACGAGCATTCCCCACAGTTAAACTGTGGGAGATTTAATTTAGCTCTTAATAGACCCCTAGTTATGGGCATTTTAAATTTGACGCCAGATTCTTTTTCTGACGGTGGTCGTTTCAATAAAATTAACGACGCCATGTCTTGTGCCTCATCTATGGTTGATAACGGGGTTGACATAATAGATATTGGCGCTGAAAGTACGAGACCTGGCTCAGAGGAGGTAGATGCTGAAACTGAATGGGATAGGATTAAGAAAATCTTGCCCCATCTTCATAAATTAAAAGTACCAATTTCGATAGACAGTAGAAAACCCTTGGTTATGAATAGGGCCTTATCAAACGGGATCGATATGATAAATGATGTCTCCGGTTTTCAGCTTGAGGAGACTTTAAAAATAGTAGAAAGTTGCAAAAACGATAACATTGGGTTTTGCATTATGCATATGCAAGGAACTCCCAATAATATGCAAGAGAGTCCTAGATACGGTGATGTAGTTGCTGAAGTCGAACATTTTTTAATCCAAAGGTATGAAACTCTTTTATCATGTGGAATAAAAAAAAATAATTTGTTAATTGATCCTGGTTTCGGTTTTGGAAAAACAACAGATCACAATTTTGACTTGCTTAATGCAATCTCGCGATTAAAAAAAATTGCTCCCATTTTAGTTGGTGTTTCTCGAAAGAGAATAATTGCCGAAATGAGTTCTAGAGATAGTAGGCCAAGTGATAGGCTTGGTGGGAGTTTGGCTGCTGCGATTTGGTCCGTCTCTCAGGGAGCCTCAGTTGTAAGAGTACATGATGTAAAAGAAACAGTTGATGGTTTGAGAGTGTTCCATCGTTTAAGTAAGAAAAAATAAACTTATAAACTTTATTTCAAATATGGAGTATAAAAAACTTGTTTTCGGCACTGATGGGGTCAGGGGTAAAGTAGGTGATGAAGGAATAACACCAGATTTTGTTCTTAGACTTGGAGCTATTGCTGGAAAAGTTTTTAGTACTCTAAGTAAAAAACCTTCCGTTATTGTTGGCAGAGATACGAGAGTTTCGGGGCAAATGTTTGAAAGTGCTCTTCAAGCAGGTTTTGTGAGTGCTGGTGTTGATGTAACTCTATCTGGTTGTATTCCTACTCCTGCGGTCGCATATTTAACACGATCAATGAGATTAACAGCAGGTGTTGTTATCAGTGCCTCTCACAATGCTTTTCATGATAATGGAATAAAATTCTTCGATGTAAATGGAAATAAACTGCCTGATAATATTGAAAATGAAATTGAAGGGTTGTTTAATAATTCTTTTTTTTCTTACAATTCAAGGAATTTAGGAAAAGTTAATTATCTTGATGATTCTCTTGGCAGATATATAGAGTTTTGTAAAGGTACTTTCCCCGGTGATAAAAGTTTGAACGGCTTGCATATTATTGTTGATGCTGCGCACGGTTCCTCTTTTAAGGCGGCGGAATCAGTATTAATTGAATTGGGTGCCAAAGTAACCTCAATCGCCAGTAACCCAAATGGGATTAATATCAACAAAAATGTTGGCACTACCTTTCCCGAACATATAGCCAAGTCGGTTTTGAAACTGTCAGGCGATCTTGGCATTGCCCTTGATGGTGATGGAGACAGGTTTTTGATGGTTGACAATAAAGGAAAAATTTTTCAAGGTGACCAACTACTCTACTCCATTGCTAAAGATAAGGTTAGAAGTAATGGTTTGAATAAGGTTCAGGGTGTGGTGGGAACATTGATGAGTAATTTTGGTTTGGAGAAAGCAATCCAAGACTTGGGTTTAGAATTTCGGAGATCTAGGGTAGGAGATCGTTTCATTGCAGAAATGTTAAGACAAACTGGTTGGAACCTAGGGGGAGAAAATTCAGGGCATATTCTTAATCTGAACCTTCATACAACTGGTGACGGAATCATTAATTCACTTCAGGTTCTAGCCGCTTTGTTAAATTCAGACACCACTCTAGATGAGTGGACTTCAGAACTAGAGCTCATGCCTCAATTTTTGTTAAATGTGCCAATTTTAGAGTTTCCAGAGTGGTTTAAAAATGAAAATTTTTTAAAAACTCAGAAGAGGATAATCCAAAGTCTTGGGGGCAAGGGCAGATTGCTGGTTCGTCCATCTGGTACTGAGCCACTGCTAAGAATTATGGTAGAGGCGGAAGACAAGGCAATATCTCAAAGCTTAGCCTCTGAATTAGCCGCGAGTTTAGAGACGTAATAATATAAATTTTATTCTCTTCTTAATACATTCATCATTGTTGGACATCTAAAACCTGGTCCAATGCTATTGCTCTCCGTCCTGCCTTTAGGACATTTGTAAATGCAAGTTAATCCACCGTCTTCCAGTTTCTTTCTTTCGGTAATGTAGCAATTTATTGAGTCGCGCCTAGCCTTTTCTCTTTTAATTTTTTCAGCCCGGGCTTTTCTGTTTCTCTCTATCGGATCCTTTGATGCTCCCCTTGGAGGAGGCACAGCATGGACAATTGAAGAAAATGAAACTACCGTTGTTGCCCCATCATTGGTAGTGAAAGATAAACAAGAAATTAGATAAATCAAGCTTGAAACCATAAAAAATCTATAAACGAATGATTTAATAAAAATACTCATATAAATAACCTATAAAATTTTTTAAAGTGAAAAGTCAAATCAAATAAACTACTGCATGGCTTTAATCTAAGTATTTATCAATATATCGGAATATTCTTCAGTAATTGTAATTTTACAACCAACCTGTGGGTATTTTTTACTTATCTTTCATCAATTAAAGCAGTTTTGTCAGATAACCAACTGGTTTTTGGCGAATTTCAATCCTAATAACTTCAATCCTAAATACTAATTTTTTTGCAGTATTTTTTATCGCAGTGCCATATTTCTGTAACTTTGATAAGACAAAATATTTAAATGAAAATTCAATTTTCTTTTTTCTTTTACTTATTAGGAGTAATTATGACTGTTCGATTGTCCCTGTTGGCCGTAATTTCTGTGGCATTAAGCACTTTAAGCACCAGTGCCATCTCCCGTGATTTTGTGAGTTTGAAAGGTTCTTCTACTGTTTTTCCTTTTGCAACCATAGTTGCTGAGCAACTTGGAAAAAACCCTAAATTTAAAACACCTGTTGTTGAGTCTGGTGGATCATCAGTTGGTAAAAAAGGTGTTTGTGACGGAACTGGCACAAAGTTTGTTGATATTGGAAATGCTTCATCTCGTATGAAGAAAAAAGAATTAGCATTTTGCCAAGATAATGGTGTCAAAGTTACTGAGATCAAAGTTGGTTATGATGGAATTGTTGTGGCAAATTCCAAAAAAGGTACTAAATTAAATATTACTCGTGGTGATCTGGGAATGGCTTTAACTGCTGAGGTTCCGAGTAAAGATGGAAAAAGCTTTGTGCCTAATTACTACAAAAAATGGTCAGATATTAAGCCTCTGTTACCAGATGTACCTATCAGGGTCTATGGTCCTCCAACCACTTCTGGTACAAGGGCTTCTTTCGCTGAGATGATTAACCAAAAGGGGTATTGTGGGAAAGATCCTGTTGCCAAGAAACTTTCAAAGGCAAGGGGTGACAAGAAAGGAAAGAAATGTAGAGCTATGCGTACAGATGGAGCCTACGTTGAAGCTGGCGAGCAAGACAATCTGATTGTCCAAAAACTAAAAGAAGATCCAACTGCATATGGTATCTTTGGATTTTCTTATTTGGACCAAAACTCTGATACCCTCCAAGGCGCAGTGCTTGATGATGTGGGACCAACCTTTAGTGATATCGCTAGTGGTAAGTACAAAGCCTCCAGAGCATTATACTTTTATGTGAAGCATTCACATATTGATGTTGTTCCGGGCATCAAAGATTATATGATTGAATGGACAAAACATTGGGGTCCCGATGGAATACTTGCCGATAATGGCATGATTCCAATGGGCTCTGATGAGCAAGCTAAGTACAAAAAAGCCATGAGCGATTTACCGGTATTGGCGATGGAAGATCTCAAAAAGTAACCTAATTTAAAGCTTTAGTTTTATAAGGAGTGAATTATACTTTGAATTCGCTCCTTATTTTCTTATATCAAATCCAAATGAATAGTGGTGTTGTTTTTTTTATTATCCTCTTGATAAGTTTTGTCAGTGCTTTTTTTGGCTCAATTAAGGCTAAGAGTTTTCAGCAAAAAGAAAGGATAAACTCACTTCCCCAATATCACGCTAGCTGGTGTTTTCTAGTTTCTTTTCTTCCTGCAGGCTTATTTTTTGCACTTTTCGTAGTCGGCGATGACATTTTATTTAAATTATGGCTTCAAGATTTTTATCCAAATTTAGCTTCTCTTGATAAGACAGCCAAAGAAATTAACTTTATAAAAATAATGAATGAAGTGGAGGGTATAACTTTTGGGCAACCTGAAGAATGGGTAATCCCTGCCGCAGTTGCATTGAGTGAATGGAGAAACTTTTCATCTTTCCTTTTGATGGTTGTGAGTGTTTTTATTTCTACCATCTTTGGCATTTTTGGATTAGCAAAAGTAAGTCCCCAATTTTTAGCTAGATATTATGTAGAAAAGATTGTTCTTTGGCTCCTTGCCTTAAGTTCATTAGTTGCCATAGTTACAACTGTAGGGATTGTATTCTCTGTTTTGTTTGAGACAATAAGATTTTTTAACTTGATCCCGCCAAGTGAGTTTTTATTTGGCACGGTTTGGAATCCCCAGTTTGAAGGAGCCGAAAGGGCTGGTTCCGAGGGGGCTGCTGCTGAATACGGTATGATTCCAATGTTTGTTGGTACATTTCTAATATCAATTGTTGCTCTTACTGTAGCTGTTCCCACGGGACTTTTGTGTGCAATTTATTTAGCAGAATACGCTACAAAAAAGGCTAGAAATATTCTCAAACCCCTTTTGGAAGTGTTAGCTGGTGTTCCAACTGTTGTTTATGGTTTTTTTGCAGCTCTTACTGTAGCCCCATTAATTAAAAATTTAGGTGATTCAATTGGTTTGACAGTAGCATCTGAGTCAGCACTGGCTGCCGGTATTGTAATGGGTATAATGATAATCCCCTTTATTTCTTCACTTTCAGACGATGTTATCAACGCTGTTCCTCAATCCTTACGTGATGCCTCTTTTGGTTTAGGTTCTACGGTCAGCGAAACAATTCGTTATGTAGTTCTTCCAGCAGCATTACCTGGTATAGTCGCATCAATAATATTGGCTGTTTCCCGGGCTATAGGTGAAACAATGATAGTTGTAATGGCGGCTGGCTTAGCAGCAAATTTGACATTTAATCCATTAAATGCAGTCACTACTATCACTGCTCAAATAGTAACGATACTAGTTGGTGACCAAGAATTTGAGTCTGCTAAAACACTCTCAGCATTTGCCTTGGCATTAATGTTGATTATTGTGACTCTGTTTCTTAATTTCTTTGCTTTGCAAATGGTAAAAAAATACAGGGAACAATATGAATAGTGAAAAACGAATGTTAACTTCCAAAGAATCCTATGACAGGGTCAAAAAATCTTTGGTAGTCAGACACTCAAAAGAAAAAAATTTTAAAATCTATGGACAAACTGCTATTGGTCTTGCGGTTTTCTTTCTTTGTTTTTTGTTTTACATGATTTTATCTAACGGAATTCCAGGATTTTATCAACACTATGTCACCTTTGAGGTAGAACTTGATAGGGATAGAATTGATCCGCGAAATGATTTGACTGAAACTTCCTTTTTTGAAGGCGAAACAAAGAAAATTGTTTTTGAAGGGTTATATAGTGCTCTTGGAAACATTGAGGGTAGGCAGGAAAGAAAAACCGCTAGATCATTGATTTCTTCAGCCTCAGATTCCAGGTTAATTAATTATTTGATTAAAAATCCTAGTGAATTTGGAAACAAAATCAACTTTAAGTTCGCGTTGGACGATGATATTGATACTCTCTTGAGGGGATACATTGATAGAAAAATCTCTGAAGATAATAGGAGGGTCAGCAATTTGTCATTAGACTTTGTTGATCTTCTTGAAGATGAACAGAGAATTACTTACGAGATATCTGATTATTTGTTTTTTGGGTCCGCCTCTAGAAGTGCGGAAATTGCTGGAATCAAGGGAGCATTTGTAGGATCAATTTTGACTCTTTTAGTATGTATTTTGATTTCTTTTCCACTAGGAATTGCCACAGCTGTCTATTTGGAGGAGATAGCTCCTAAAAATTGGTTTACTGAATTTATTGAAATAAATATTAATAATCTTGCTGCGGTTCCTTCTGTGGTTTTTGGAATCATGGGGCTAGCAATTTTTATCATAGCATTTGGCCTTCCTCGATCAATTCCGTTAGTGGGGGGGATTGTTCTTGCCTTGATGACATTGCCAACAATAATTATATCTTCAAGAGCTGCTATCAAGTCAGTTCCAGCAAGTATTAGGGACGCAGCTTATGCTGTTGGTGCCTCTAAAATGCAAATGATTTTTCATCATGTAATTCCATTAGCAATGCCTGGTATGTTAACTGGGACAATTATAGGAATGGCCCAAGCATTGGGCGAGACAGCACCACTTTTAATGATTGGTATGGTTGCCTTCATTGTTGACATTCCTGGGGGCCTGAGTGAACCAGGCACTGTTCTGCCAGTTCAGATTTTTATGTGGGCTGATTTTGCTGAAAGGATGTTTGTTCATAAAACAAGTGCGGCAATTATAGTTTTATTGGGTTTCTTGATTAGTATGAATATAGGAGCTATCCTGTTACGTAAAAAACTAGAA
>MDTB01006771.1_pt1 | contig 11049 bp, 11 predicted proteins | sample 811161 | NCBI WGS metagenome assembly MDTB01 (sample SAMN05326650, study PRJNA326480) | marine metagenome | isolation source: seawater | place: Mediterranean Sea | collected 2009
ATTTATGAAACTTTTATTTGTTCAGTTTAAAAGATATAACGGCCTCGTAGCATAACTGAATAGTGCATCTGATTACGGCTCAGAAGGTTGGGGGTTTGAATCCCTCCGAGGTCACATACAAAAAGACTCACTTCAATTAGTGGGTCTTTTTTTTGTAGGGAAAATTTTATAAGAGAGTTGCTTCTAGTAATATATCACAATTTAGAACACCAGAAATTGGGCAATTATTTTTCGCTTCATTTGCTAATTCTATAAATTTATCATTGCTAATATCATCTACCTCACCCTTTAAATTTAAACTTATTGAAATTATTTTTCCGTCTTCAAAAATTAATTCTGCATCAGTATTTAATTTGATTGGATTAAAATTTGATTCATTTAATACAAAACTTAATTTCATATTAAAACATCCTGCTAGAGCAGCCGCAATTAGCTCCTCGGGATTAGTACCAAGTTTTCCGTCATCATTTTTAAATCTGGTTTTAAAGCTATATGGCATTTTATTAAAGGCACCACTTTGTGCTGTTAAGGACCCGATTCCATTTGATCCGTCTCCTTCCCAAATTGCATTGACATTTCTTAACATATTTAACATATTTAATTCTCAAGATATTAAGTAATTTGAGATAAATCAAGTAAAATTCAATACATTATTTTTTTAAACTTTATTATTTGATTTTTATGTCAATCAATTTTAAATGTTCTATATTTATGTTAAGGCTAACCATCTCATTTTTTGTTTTTAGTATACTACTTTTTGTTTTAACATTTGTAGTTTATAATAATCCATCTAACGAATGTGATTATTATTTTAATGAAAAAATTAAGATTACGATATACGCTAAATCTGAAGCAAACAGAATTGTTAATCAATTTAACTTAACACAGCCTTTTGAAAAGATTTTAAATAAGTGTAATATTCAAGATTTTCATTTAACATTCTATGAGTTAGAAATAGATGCAAAATTAGAAACTAATCGTTTAGTAAAATTTCAGAATTATCAAACAACAATTTCAAAAAAAATATTTGTTAGATTAGACAATAAGGATTTAGGATTTATTCAAATAATAGATCTAAATATAAAGTCCATATAGGATCTTTAGAAAGAATCATATTTGCTATTCCAAATGCTTTCGTTGAAGTTTTTTCTGGTTAAGAAAAAAGTGTAGAAAAATATAAATATAAATCCTTTAACCAGGAATAAAAACAATATAAATATTTCAGACATTGTCAAAGTGGGAAATATCAACTTTCCGATCAAAGCAAATAAAACACTGACGAGAATTGAGAAAATAGTAAGATTATCTATATTTTTAAAAGGAAGAACAAGAAGTCTTCTGATTGAATTAAACTCTTTTCCCCATTTGTGTATTAAATAATAATATCCGTTTCCAATAGGAGCAAAAAGAATAGGATCATCAGGGCTTTTAATTTTGAAAAGCTTGGAAGGTGCCATAATCATAAAATTTTTAAGTTTTGTTTTATGCTGACTTTCTAAATCCCTGATTATTTTAGTAATATTTTTAGGGTATTCACCTTTAAATAGCTCTGAGTCTAAAAATCTCAATCTATATTTTACACAAATATTCTTTATAATAGAAGAGTGAAAAATGTTATTTGATTCCATTCTATCAAAATCAAGCTTGTTCACGCTGCCATCATTTTTTTTATTGATGTTGTTTAACGCTGCATCATTTTCATCCCATATTTTTTTTAGAGATTCCATAAGTTGATTAGAATCAAACTTCTTGTCTCTTTCAGTTTTGAGTTCGTTAAAAAGATTTACATTATTCATTGTGAGTGTTCAACAGAACTTAAATATCAAAATTTATACCAAAAAAAAATATTTTATGAAAACCATGCGTGTTCCCCAAATTGGTTTTTTTTAATTTTTTTTCCAGTTTTCAAATGCCAATCTATTCCTTGAATTACGCTTTTTAAATATTCAGTTAGTTTGGGTATTATAAAAAAATAATATGGGAAAAATGAAATCAATTTTGGGTAATCTTTCAAAAAATAGGGATATACAGTAATTTTTAAATAATGGTCATTTTGTTTTTTAAAAATTTTCCATACAACATAAGATCTTTCTTTATTTTTTTCACCAATTAATAAGCTATATCCTTTTCCTTTATCCCAGGTCAAAAATTCTCTAATATATTTCAAGCCACTGTGATAAATTAATATATCCTTTGAGCCAACACCTGGCCAGTTTATTGTTTCATTTGATTTACAAAAAGGATGCACCAATTCTAGATTTTTTGGCTTGGTAATTATTTCCCAAATTGATGCTGCAGAACTATCAATTTTCATTTCATATTCAGCCTTCCATATTTTTTTAAAACTTTGTAGGTCTTTCATTTTAAAGTAGTAAATTTAAATTGCAAAATTAATTAAAATGAAATTTATTTTTTTCATAAATTTTTTCTGTTTATTAACAATCTTTTCGTGTAAAAATGAAAAACATATTTCTACTTTTGGAGAGTTTAATACAATTACAGATTTAGAAAACTTTTCAAATGTCATAGACAAAATCTCACTTGAAAATATTGACAATAAAAATCTCAGTGGTAAAATAATAAACGTTTGTCCTAAAAAGGGATGCTGGATGAATTTAAAAGTTGATGAAGATACCATATTCGTTAAATTTAAAGATTACGGTTTCTTTGTTCCCAAAACTGGTGTAGAAACCAATTTTGCTTTTATTTCGGGAAATATTTCAAAGGACACAATTTCTGTAGAAAGATTGAGGCATTACGCAGAAGATGCTGGAAAAAGTTCAGACGAAATTGAAAAAATAATCGCGCCTCAATTAAGATTATCATTTTTAGCAGATGGTGTTGCAATTAAAATAAATTAATTTTTTTCTAAATATTCTATTTCAACCATTGCTTCATTCCTTCGGTTGAAAACTTTATAAGGACTGTTATAAGAAACATAGAAAATATCACCAATCATTTTAATATCCATCTCTCTTAATTTTTTCAAGAGCCTTTCAGAATGCTCTTGAAATTTGGATGAATTTGAATATCCTCCATATCTTACACAAGCGAAATATTTTGCTTGAGATTCATATATTGAAATACTTGTATCATTGGGTGTTGAAATATTATCCATATTGAATTTGCTGGGCATAACAAATTCCATTTTATTTTTTTCATCTTCACTTTTCATGTAAACAGGAGTTGTCATTTCAATTTTTTCATTTTTAGAATTATTTCCGCTTATAAACTGAAATAATTTGTAAAAATTATTATTTGAATTTTGATCAGAAATAACACTAGCTTTAATTGCACGTTCATAGTAACGAATCTCAAAATCATCATCATTTAATATGACGGAATATTTTTGTGTTTCATAATTAAATAGATTCATTGTAATGATTAAAGGTATTATTAATTTGATCATATTATTCTTTTATTATTTTAATAACTTTTGTTTTTCTATCATCTTGAATTTCAACAAAATAAATTCCGCTTTTTAAATTGCTAAAATCAATTTTCTTTTCATTTGTTTCTATGATTAATTTTCCAGAAATATCAAATACTGAAGCAGTGATAGGTTTTGTGTAAGAAATATTCAAGAAATCTGAAACAGGGTTTGGATAAAAAGTTATCGATTCATTTATGTCAAGGCTTTCAATTGACAATTCAATTGGTTCCCAAACAAATATTCCACCCTGTGTTGCGCTGAAATTAAATCCACCAGACCAGCCGGTATTTTCATCAATAAATTCTACTGCTGTATGCTGAGTCCCAACATCAATCCCAGTCCAACTGTAGCCTCCGTCAAAACTAACAGATGAACCTGAGCTGCCGGAAGAGGCTCCTGTAGTGAATATTGTATTAGAATTAGGAGCATAACTTAAATCGCTAGTAAAAATGGGTCCTTGAGTATCTATTTGTTGCCAACTTGCTCCTCCATTAAAGCTTCTATATACAGCTCCAGAAAGGTCGATATACACACCATCATTTTCATTTGCGAATGATACTTTTATCCCAGCAAAATCTGTGACATTTGTATTATAAACAACCCAATTAAAACCTTTATCAATTGAATGGTAGATCCTACCTTTATTAGTAGTGTACCAAACATTGTCCTCATAAACTTCGATTTGTCTTACATACCCATATTCACCTTCTAAAGGGTTAGGGATATTATTTCCATCAACCTCATTCCAATTCTCACCGCCATCAATTGTTGTGTATAACTCATATTCCCCATCAATAGGGTCTCCTTGAGCAAAACCAATGTTTTCATCCCAGAAATAGACCACATTGGCAAAGGCACCAGGTGCGCTGTAATTAGCAGTGTTTTGTCTGTTCCATGTAATACCCCCATCATTAGTTTTGTAAATACCACCATAACTTAAATTATTGAATGGATAAGCAACTACCCAAGCTGTATCGTAACTTATTGCATGTATCATTGAAATACCTAGCTCACTGTTACCTACATCGATAAAGCCTGGAGACCAAGTTTGCCCATTATCATTAGTCCTTGAAAACTCTTGCACATTATTGCCATTTCCACTACCATCATAGGCTGTAATCCAAACAACATTTTCGTTAGCGATTGAAATATTTTTCACTCCTCTTGACTGAGTTACAAAAGCTGTATTTTGAACTGTCCAACCACCAATTGGAGTTTCATTAACCTTAATGTAATTTTCTCTAGTTAAAGTTCTAATATCTGGCCCACTAAAAACAGTTAATGTCACATCAAAAATTCCTACATCATTGTAAATCACTTGACCAGGATTAAAATTGTTTTGTGTAGATGGAGAGCCACCTTCAAATTCCCACGAATAATTGGCATTATCTGCTGCTATGGAAAAATTATTAAAAAAAACCGAATCCCCCTGATAAATATTTGTGGGTGAAGACGCTAAAAAAGCAGCAATTACATCATCTTCAGGTTGTGCGCACAGCATTGCTGAATAGGCATTAATTCTTGGGCCAAGTTCTTCGCCTGCACTAACACCTGTTGATTGAAAGCAATTTAAAATTTCATCTCTAGAAAGGGATGGGTTAACTGCAAGCATTAATCCAGCTAATCCAGATGCTAAAGGACTTGCCATTGAAGTTCCACCTTTAAATCCGTAAGAGTCATTATCTTGAGAAGCAACGGTACTAAGTAGTCCATTAAATGAAAAACCGCCTGGGGCTGAAATGTCTACCCATGGATCAGGATCATCAATGTCATTATAATTGGAAAAACTAGACCTAGTTCCGTTCGCATTGACAGAACCAACTCCAATTACATTATCATAAGCTGCAGGGTACATTCTTTCTGAAGTATTGCTATTACCTGCTGCACCTACGAAAACAACATCCGTGTATCCGTTAAAAATACTTTCAATTGAATTTGAATAAAAATTACCACCAAGAGACAGATTTACTACATTTGCTCCGTTCTCACAAGCCCATATAACACCATCATATGTTTGATGAATTACATCCCCATCTGAATTGTCATAGGATGCTTTTACAGCTATGATTCTAGCATTTCCTCCTAATGAGGCGATACCAATTTCATTATTCGTTAACGCAGCTGCTAGACCAGCAACATGGGTACCGTGAGACCAAACGCTACTTTGGTTATGATTTAGTGGAGGATTGGGATCACCATCTGTATCAGCCACATCATAAGCTTTCACTATGTTTAAATCTATATGTCCTACATCAATAGCATTATCTACAATGGCAATTAAAATATTTGTACTTCCAAGACTAATGTCCCATGCACCCTCAGAGTTAATTAAGTCATGATACCAGTTCAAATTATTTGATCCACTTCCATTATAATAATAATCATTAGGCTGAAAATCTATTTTAAATAATGGTTCTCTTTCCGCAAATTCTATAAAATTTAACGCAGTTAGCTCATCAATTAAAGAATCGATATAATTATCTTCATTAATTTTAATTCTGTATATTTTTTTTAGCTCATCAACAGATGAAAAATAGCTAGGGCGTTCAAAAGCGATAATTGTGTAATCTCTGAAAATATCACTTATTTCTGGGTAATCTTCTATATTTTCTTCAATACCAATTCCGTCCAAAATTTTGATGGACGTATCTTTGGCTTCCACGAAGCTTTCAAACTTGAACATAATTGTTCCATCTAAAAAATTGGGATTTGAATTTTGTCCAACTGTGATGGATGTAATTAATAGTAAAATTAAAATTTTTCTCATTTTTTTAGTCTTATTATGATTGCACCACCTCTACCTATATTTCCATATTTATTGACTGATGCAAGTGATTTAAGTATAGAAATAGATCTTATTTTTTGAGGGTCGATAAACATTGGTGGTTCTGTGTAAATAATACCATCAACATCAAAAATAGCATAAGCCTGATTATTAATAGATAAACTCCCTCCCCTAATCAAGACTTTTGTATTCCCAAAACCTGTGTTGTTTCCAATAATTTTCACTCCTGGAAATTTTCCTGCTATAACGTCAATAATTGTTTTGTGTGCAGGTGATATATAATTGTAACTATTATTTGTTGGGCCAGAATTATTTGTCTTATAGCTTGAACAGCTAAAAACAAATAACATCAGAAAAAAAAATCTTAACATGTCAAATTAGGTTTCAAAATATATGCCATTCTTCCTTCAATTGATCCATAAAACATAACTATAGCAAATTAAAAATACATTATATTTGCAAATAAATGAGATTACTATTTTTAATATTTTTTTTATTATCTCAAAATCTTACATCTCAATCTGGTTTTGGTACTCCATCATCCCCGACTTACATAAATGTAGAACCGTCAATTCCATTAGGCTATTATTCCCAAGCGGAGGGAAAATCTGGCATTGATTTAAAAGAATCCATACATCAAATTATTGCTAATCATAATGTATTTCCTTACACATCTTCAAACACTGATACTTGGGATATATTACAGCTTTCAGATCAAGATCCACTAAATAATGATAACATGATATTGGTGTATACTGAAAGATCCCAAGATAAATTATATCGTGATGGAAGTGGAAATTACTCATCATTTGAGAATGGTAACGGTACTCAAAATAATTCTTGGAATAGAGAACACGTATGGCCAAAATCTCATGGTTTTCCTAATCAAGATGATATTGCCTACACTGATGTACATAATTTAAAACCAGCGGATAGATCTGTGAACTCCAGCCGCGGAACAAAAGATTATGATTATGGTGGTCAACAACATTCAGAGGCTACAAATTGTCTGTTTGATTCTGACAGCTGGGAGGTACCTAGTAGTGTAAAAGGAGATATTGCAAGAATTATTTTTTATATGGTGGTTAGATATGATCCAGGTTATGATCATTTAAATAATATTTTTGATTTGGAATTAGTGGATTACACAACTCCAGGAAATACGAATCCTATTTTTGGAAAACTTTCTTCATTAATCCAGTGGCACGTAAGCGACCCAGTAGATGATTTTGAAAAAAATAGAAATGAAGTTATTTTTGGATTTCAGGGTAATAGAAATCCTTTTGTTGATCATCCAAGTCTGGTCTCCTTTATTTGGGGAGATAATTCAAGTCAGCAGTGGTCTCAAAGTTTAAATATTTCTTTAAATGACTATTTTAATTTTACAATTTATCCCAATCCTTCAAATGGTACAATTCATTTTAATAAAGAATTAAACTTAGTTAAAGCCTCAATTTTTTCTGTTAAAGGGAATATGTTGAAAAGTAATATTGAAATATTAAATAATTCTTTACAATTAGATCTTCCTCCTTCATCTTATTTTTTGAAATTATATTCTGATAAAGATGTTTTTGTAAAAAAAATTATCATTAAGTAATGAGCTTATTATATATTTTTATAGGATTTGTTTTATTGGTTATTGGTGGGGAATTTATTATCAGATCATCTATTTCCATTTCATTAAAATTCAAATTACCAAAGTTTATTATCGGTATGACTATAATGGCATTTGCAACTTCTCTTCCAGAGCTTATTGTAAGTGTTAACGCTGCTCTCAAGGGATCACCATCCATTGCATTAAATAATGTAATAGGGTCAAATATTGCAAACATTGGTCTGGTATTATCTGTAATTTCTATATCAACATTAATTACAATTGATAAGAGTTTTTATAAAAAAGACTGGCCTATCATGTTCATATTTACTATGATGTTGTTTGTTTTTTCTTTAGACTCAATAATTAGTCAATTAGATGGTTTAGTAATGTTAGCTTGTTTGTTGGTTTTTATATTTTATTTTATTTCTAAGAAGCAGCAGAAAAACTTAGATAATGAGGTGGATGAAAAATTGGTAAATAGTTCAGCTTTTAAAATTATTTTATGGTTGTTTATTTCAACTGTTTCATTGTTCTACGGAGCTGAGTTACTAGTTGATGGGGCTGTTAATTTTGCAAAAAAAATGAATATTAGTGAAGCAGTAATTTCTGTTTCCATTGTAGCAATTGGAACTAGTATTCCAGAATTAGCTGCTTCACTAATTGCAATAATAAAAAAAGAAAAAGGTTTATCAGTTGGAAATATAATTGGATCTAATATTTTTAATATTGGCTCAGTTCTGGGAATTACCGCAATAATAAAACCGATTCAAGTAGCAAGTGAGATTTTATATAGAGATATTCCATTTGTAATTGCTTTTTCTCTTTTACTCTTACTTCTTGCCCTAGTACCAAAAAAAAATAGCATTGGAAAAGTAAAAGGATTTTTTATGTTATTAGCATACATATACTTTATACTTTACGCTTTTTCATAAAAAAAAGGAGATTGTTATCAATCTCCTTTTTTTTCTTTTCAAAAAATTATATTATTAAGCAGATTTGACAGTCTTAATAATTCTGGCAGCGATCTTGTAAGGATCTCCGTTGGACGCCGGTCTTCTATCTTCCAACCAACCTTTATATCCATTTTCTACTGTCATGATTGGGATTCTTATCGATGCTCCTCTATCAGAAACTCCGTAGCTGAACTCATGAATTGATTGTGTTTCATGATCACCTGTTAACCTTTGATCATTAAACGCACCATAAACGTCAATGTGTTCCTTAACAACTGGTCTAAAAGCTTCACATATTTTTTCATAAGTTTCTTTTGAACCACAAGTTCTTAAGGTTGTGTTTGAAAAGTTAGCGTGCATTCCAGATCCATTCCAGTCAGTTGCACCAAGTGGCTTGGGGTGATACTCAATAGCTAATCCATATTCTTCAGCAAGTCTTTCTAAAAAGTATCTTGCTACCCACATTTCATCCCCAGCTTTTTCAGCACCTTTGGCAAAAATTTGAAATTCCCATTGCCCAGCAGCAACTTCGGCATTTGTACCTTCTATATTAATACCGGCATCAATACAAATATCTAAATGTCTATCCATTACTTCTCTTCCAAAAGCATTTTTTCCACCAACGGAGCAATAGAATTGTCCTTGAGGAGTCTGATCTTTTGGAAATCCAAGGGGTAAATTAGTTTCGGGATTCCAAAGAAAATATTCTTGTTCAAAACCAAACCAAAAATCATCATCATCGTCATCAATGGTAGCTCTTCCATTAGATTCGTGTGGAGAACCATCAGGGTTAAGAACCTCATTCATTACTATGTAACCATTTTTTCTGACGGGGTCTGGGTATATGGCAACTGGCTTTAATAAGCAGTCTGAAGATCCACCTTCTGCTTGTCTAGTAGAGCTCCCATCAAATGCCCAAATTGGGCAATCTTCTAATTTTCCACTAAAATCTGATACAACTTTTGTTTTTCCTCTCAGGCTTGCAGTTGGCTTGTACCCATCCAACCATAAATATTCTAATTTAGATTTACTCATTTTGTTAGTCTTAAAATTTACATTAAAGCTGTTAAATATATATATAAATTTAATATTTGATGCTAATCATATACCAGTATTCATAACTTTTTATGAACATTGTAATAAAATAAGTTTATTGATAAGGATAATGTATTTTTTTTCATTTTTTTTCATTTTTTGTTAATAAAATTAACTTTTAAAATATTTCAAAAATCTTATTTCATTAAAAAAGTAATTATTTAGTTTACTTTAATATTTTTGTATTCAACAATTTATAATGATTAAAGAAAACCTTTCAAACAAATACTCACAAAGAGGTGTTTCTGCTTCTAAATTGGATGTTCATCAAGCAATTAAAAATTTAGATAAAGGTTTATTTCCAAAAGCTTTTTGTAAAATAATTCCAGACTATATTTCAGGATCTAAGGAACATTGTATCGTTATGCATGCTGATGGTGCTGGTACTAAAAGTTCTCTTGCTTATATGTATTGGAAAGAAACTGGTGACCTTTCAGTTTGGAAAGGAATTGCACAAGATTCTCTGGTCATGAATTTGGATGATTTAATATGTGTTGGTGCTGTAGATAATTTTATTATTTCATCAACAATTGGAAGAAATAAAAATCTAGTGGATGGTAAAGTTATTTCATCGATAATTAATGGCACAAAAGAATTTATAGAAAAGTTAAAAAATGAGAATATTAATATTCATCTTTCGGGAGGGGAAACTGCCGATGTTGGAGATCTAGTGAGAACTGTAATTGTTGATAGTACAATCATTTCTAGAATGAAAAGAAAGGATGTTATCGATAATAATAATATCAAAGCTGGAAATGTAATAGTTGGATTATCATCCTTTGGGCAAGCAAATTATGAAACCAGCTACAATAGTGGTATTGGAAGTAACGGTTTAACTTCAGCGAGGCATGACATATTTTCTAAATATTTGGCATCAAAATATCCTGAAAGTTATGATTCCAATATCCCTGATGATTTAATTTACAGTGGATCCTATTTATTAACAGATAGTATTGATAACCATGAACAAGATGCAGGAAAATTTATATTATCTCCAACAAGAACTTATGCTCCCATAATTAAAAAAATAATAAACGATATTGGAGTGCAAAATATTAATGGTATGGTTCATTGCAGTGGGGGTGCACAAACTAAAATTTTACATTTTATTAATGAAAATTTACATATTGTGAAGGATAATATGTTCCCGGTTCCAAGTTTATTTAAGCTTATTCAAGAGGAATCA
>MDTB01024248.1_pt1 | contig 11049 bp, 7 predicted proteins | sample 811161 | NCBI WGS metagenome assembly MDTB01 (sample SAMN05326650, study PRJNA326480) | marine metagenome | isolation source: seawater | place: Mediterranean Sea | collected 2009
TATGTTTGAGCTGCTTGACTAGCTGCTGAATCAGCAAGAGTTGTCGCTACAAGCACATGAGGCCAAGTAGTATTAGGTCCAGCAATGAAATCACTACAAGTACTTATTAATGATGAATTTTGAGCATGAACATTAAAAGAACTAACTATAAATGCAGCTAACAAAAAAATTGTTTTAATTTTTTGCAATTGTAGTTTCATAAATAAAAAATTATTTTTTTATATTATTAGACTCTTTATATACTTTAGGCTCATTATAAACTCTTCGAATAACGGTATCGGTCATTCTTTTCATCTGTTCGATTGAGCCATCATCCTTATATTCTTTTCTAAGTTCTTGCAGTTCTTTTTTTAAGCTTGCAATTAACTCAGGTGACGCCTCCGAATATATATTATGTATTTCATTAGGATCTGTTTTTAAGTCATACAATTCCCATTTATCCATTGAATAATAAAAATGCATAAGCTTATATCTATCTGTTTTTACTCCATAATGGGGCTGTACTTTATGCCATATAGGATACTCATAATAGTGATAGTAGACAGATTTTCTTTGGTTCTTTGCGTCTCCTTCAAATACTCCTTTAAAGCTCTTTCCCTGCATCTCAGAAGGAACTTCTAGACCAGCCATATCAAGAAGCGTAGGTGCAAAATCAACATTCATAACCATAGCATCTGAAGTAGTTCCAGCTTCAATTGTTCTTGGATTTTTAATCACAAAAGGCATCTTGAAAGACTCTTCATACATCCATCTTTTATCAAACCACCCATGCTCTCCTAAGTAAAATCCTTGATCCGAAGTATAAACTACAATAGTATTTTCGCTCAAGCCATTTTCCTCTAAATAATCTAAAACACTTCCAACTGCTCGGTCAATACCAGCAACACATCTCAAATAGTCTTTGATGTAAGTTTGAAATTTCCAGTACTTAAGAGCATCTCCTTTTAATGTATCATTTGGCGACCAATACTGTCCCTTGTCTCCATAGGCAAGCCAACGTAATGAATCTCTTCTTTTTCCTGTTAATTCTGCTGGCGCTATTTGTTTCATATCTCTTCTATTAAGGTGTTTTCCAATTTCCATCATATTTTCGCTTGCTGCAAGTCGACCCTTATAGTCATCGTTAAAAGTCTCAGGAAGTGGAAAATCAAAATCACTAAAAAGTTCATGGTACATAGAATCAGGCCTCCAATCTCTATGTGGTGCTTTAAATTGATATAATAACATAAAAGGCTTTGTAGTATCTCGTTTTGATAGCCAGTCCAAACAATCATTTTCTATTGCTTTTGTACAATGAAGTTTAGTTTCTACAACAGTATCTTCTCCATTAATACAAAATTGAGGATTAAAATAAGTTCCTTGTCCTCCCCAATTAATTAAAACTTTAGAATAGTCAAAACCAGTTGGCGCCGTTCCTAAATGCCATTTTCCTATAACTGCAGTTTGATAGCCATTTTTTTGAAAAACTTTTGGAAAGGTAAGCTGTTCACCATTAAAATCTCCTCCATCAACATTTTTATAAAATCCATTGACATGTGAAAATTTACCAGTTAATATGGAGGCTCTACTTGGACCACATATAGAATTTGTGCAGTAAACGGCATCCATTCGAGCACCTTCATTAGCAATACGATCTATATTTGGAGTGGGGGCAAGTTTACTGACTTGAGATCCATATGCGCTAACAGCTTGATAGGCATGATCGTCAGCCATGATATAAAGTATATTAAGTGGTTTTGTTTCTTGTTGAGTTACATTGGGTGAATTACATGCACCAAGCAAAAGGAGTAAAATACCTGCAATGCTTAAAAGACTGAAAGATTTCATATTAAAATTGTTTTTGTAATTATTTCGCAAGAAAACGAACTAATAAGAATAAAATAATTCTCTTTTAGATCTGAGTTCTTACCTTAGTGTTTTAAAACACTAAAATAATTAATTTAATTAAATTTGACTGATAAAAAATATAAAAATTGAATACATATCTTTTTTCTCTTTTTTTGTTCGTGTCTACATATTGTATCGGACAAGAATCGCCAAATTTTTTATGGCTTGTCTGCGAAGACCAGTCCTTATTTTTTTCAATGTATGGAGACTCAAGTGCAAATACCCCAAATATCGATCAGCTTGCTAAAGATGGAATAGTGTATCAAAACTGTTATTCTCCTTCACCTGTTTGTGCGCCAAGTCGGAGCAGTCTTATTACAGGAATGTATCCAACAACAATTGGCACGCATAATATGCGAGCATATAAAAAGTCAGTGTCAAATAATTCAATTAATTCCCACAACTCGCTGCCATTCTATAGCCCAAAACCAAAAAAACCAATCCGTTTTTTTACTGAAGATCTTAGAGCAATCGGATATTATTGTACAAATAACTCTAAAGAGGATTACAATATGATAACCTCTCCATTGGCATGGGATGAAAGCAGTGATTCAGCAAATTGGAGAAATAGAAAATTTGATCAGCCTTTTTTTTCTGTTTTCAATTTTAATATAACACACGAATCTAACATTTGGAAAAATAAGAAACCTTATACAAGTAAAGAATTAGAAAATATTCTAACGCCGGATTTTTTTCCTGATGACAAAGGCATTAAAAATGATGTTTTGACCAACTATAAAAATATTGAAAAACTAGATGAAAAAATCGGTGTAATTATAAATCAGCTTAAAGCAGATAGTCTATACGAAAACACTATTATATTTTTCTTTAGCGATCATGGGGGTCCTTTCCCTAGATATAAGCGTTCTATTTATGAAACAGGTATTCGTGTTCCAATGTTAGTTAAATGGATTAATGATAGTTGTAGAGGAAATTCCAATCAGCTTATTAGCTTTGTTGATTTTGCACCTACTATACTGGATATCGTAAATATCAAAAGAGAATTTCCATTTGAAGGAGTTTCTTTTTTTAAAAAAAATAAGCGAAAGTATGTCTATGCAGCTACAGATCGTTTTGATGAAAGCATTGATATACGAAGAAGTATAATTGGAGGTAATTTTAAGTTAATTTATAATGGTGACACTACAACTTCAATTTATAAGCCAATTATTTATCGACAACAAATGAAAACAATGCAGGTTATAGATTCTCTTTGGAAAAAGCAAGAGTTAAATACTTATTTTTCAAATTGGTTATCAAAACATAAAAGTAGTTTTGAGTTATATGAAGTTTCCAAAGATTATTTTGAACTTAATAATCTCATTTCAAATCCCAAATACGATCAAATATATAATACACTAAAGCTGCATTTATTTAAATGGATGAATGATTCTGATTTTGGTAATATGAGCGAATCGACCATGCTAGATTCTATGTTTACAATTAATATGACTATCCCAGATTTAAATATGCCAAAAATAATTAAAAACAATTTAGGATATCTTATTGAATCTAATAATTTATATACGTCAGTAGGTTGGCGAAACAAAAATGAAAAAGTTTGGAACGTTTATACTGAAAACGAGTTGATTCATCCTAAAGATGATTTTGAAGTCTTACTATTTAAAGCTGGTCATAACATACTGATTAAAACCTTTCAAGAATAGATTTTCAGAAGATTATTCAACTAGAAATGGGATATTTGCTACTGAACTTTGTCCTTTTTCGTTTTTTACATACGCAAATATACGATAAGCCCCTTTCTTCTTTGGACATATAAATGTTAGCTCATTGCTAGATTGATTAACAATTTGAAACTTCATAGGTTCTGGTGATTTTTGAATATCACCACCAATTTTATTACTAAAAGCTTCAGGATATAATATATATTCAACTATTACTTTTTTATTGTTATACTTTTTGTATTCAATTTTCAAAGTTGCTTGTGCTGATGGTTTAAGGATATGATCTTTTCTCCAACCTATATTTTCTAAGGATATATCTATTATTGAAGGTGTGCGCGATTGTGGCCAATCTCCTTTCCAGCAATACTGCATAACATCAACAGCTTCTGTTGGTTTTCCATTACTTAGAAACATGCCATGCCAAGTAGCTGTAGATTCTTGTTTTTGTCCCCAAAGAAAACAGTAGCTTCCCAAACAACGCTCCTTATCTTTTACAATTAATTCTTGATATCTTCTCAGTCGCTGCTCGGCTTTGATTCCATTTGGTGGTTCAATCTTCGCTTTCCATGATGTTATTCTAGCTTCAAAGGGTCCATTTACACCCCATTCAGAAACAATATAGGGTTTATCCCAGTTAAACTTTCTTAAATTAGCTCCAGCATTTTCAATTGAACCATAAACATTTAATCCAAGTATATCAACACTTGGACAATATTTCTTTATGTAAAAGGCCTTTGATGGATCAACTCCTGCAATTACCGTCATAGTTGGATGATTTGGATCTACCTGCTTAATAAATTTTGCTAGTATCTCTATTGTTTCCCAAACCTTAAAATTACTATATCTAAGATCAACCTCATTACCAATGCCCCAAACTAACAATGCAGGATGATCCTTATATTTTAACACTTCGTTCTTGAGTTGTTCAATTTGACCCTTGACTGCATATTCATTATTATAATCCATACCACTTCTTTCAGGTCTTACATATAGTCCAAGTGTGACTGTAAGACCGTGTTTATAAGCAGAGTCTAGTAATGCATTATTGTTAGTGCTCCAAATTCTAATTGAGTTGGCTCCTGATTTAACCAAAAGACCAAAGTGATCTTTGGCACCGGCACCCTTGATATAGTAAGGCACACCATTCCTTAATAATTCAAAGTTTCCTAAAGAATTAGTAGTAACCTCGACTTTACTAGATTGAGAATAAGTGGTATGTGCATACCCCATAGCAAATATGAGACAAAAAAGTAAATTTATATTCCTTTCCATTTAGTTGGTTTTTTAGGATTTCCTCTAAATTCTATAAGCTGAAATTCACCTATTTCAAATTTAGTATTTTCCAGTATTTTAATTCTGATTTCCTTAATTTCATCCCATCTAAATTCTCTGTATCCAATTAAAGATTTTAAAGGAATATAAGCTTCATATATTCCGTTTTTTTTATCGATAAAATGACTTTCATTTAATATTTTTTGTAATCTTCTTTTTTTACCAGTATAGGCAAATAAAAACACTTGAACACTTGGTATTTCAGTTGATCTAATCTTAAATTTAAGTGCTGATGTCGAATAAATAGATGACAGGTCTACACGCATCCATTTATATGGAGAAAAGCCAAATGTATTCCAAGGTGTCTCTTTTGAAACATCAAGGTCAACTATTACACTTTCATTATCAAAAGAGCCTCCGAATTTAAGGCTAGATGAATATTTAGTATTAATACCCCACCAGTATTCTTTTCCAACTCCAAGTTGGATAGGATGTGAATCAAATACTTTTTTAAATTTATTTTTTGTCAACTTATAGTTATGTTCATGTGGTACAAGAATAATATTGTCAATATGTAAGTCTCCCTTTCTTTGAAATTCAAGACGAAGCTCTTTGATATTATTCATATTGACACCGCGCTTTTCATAGTTGAATGCTTGAAGAGGAATGCGTATTCGCTTCCATTCAGTATCAATTTTTCCATCTTCAAGGTTTAAATAATTTATGTTTGCTCTACACTGATTTCCTGCATAATCTACAAGAATAAAAAACATCGGGATATTTGAAAGCTCACCAGAATCAATACGAACACGAAGCTCAATTGCAGTAGATTCTATAATAGGCTTAAGGTTTTTTCCTTTGTAATTACCCCATTTAAGACCTACTGCTATATAATTACATTTTGATGCATCCCACTTTATGTGGAGATGATTACTTCCAATATAACTATTTGTATTTTTAAAAGAAACTTGCTTACAAGAATTACTTTTTATACCCCATAAACCGTCTTCTTCAGATGAAATAAAAAGTGTTTTGTATGGAAATTTTTCATAGGATGAAATTGTTTTAGTAGGTTCATAAATTCCAACATCCCGCATTGAACCACAAGATAATGTGCAAAATACAAAAATACCTAATGCTATTTGTATAAATAACTTCATTATTGATCTAATAATGCAGAGTTTACAGTAAAAATAATATGATCAATATCTGTCCTCACATCTTTACCAAGATTTTCAGGACAATTTTCTTGTACTCCCGTAGAAGGGCATGCTTGACAAGCAATTCGAATAGCACGAATATTATTTGGGTCCTTATCAAAAATAACACCTGGACTGGTAGGATCTCTAGGTTCAAAATCTGAGTACTTGAATGATTTTATTTGCCAGCCATCCCAATCTACAGGCACCTTCATTTTATAAACTTCCATTGTTGATTCAAAAATCTCTGATGTATTATTATTAGGATTATCATTAAAATATACGCTGGTTTCTTCCGATATCAAAATATTTATAAATTGTCCAGTATGTAAATCTTGAAGGTCAGATAGTATTCCTATATTAATATAAAGATCATCTGCAGCCTGGCTGATGACGCTGTCAATATCTATTGGCAGATCAAGAGAACCTAAAGCCCAATCCCAATTTACTCTGCCACCCATTTTAAAATAGCTATTGCCAAGTAATGGATCATCATTTGATACTGAAAAAGTCATCCCACCTCCATCAGTATTATAATTAATAAGGCCATCTGAAGGCACACCGTTCTCAAAGTTCTCTACCCAAATACCATTTTCATAGCTTTTTGCTGATACAATAATAATAGTATCTCTTAGGGTATCAATTTCATTTTCAAAAGTTAATGCGATAGCACAAGACTCCTCAGAAAAAAATGGAACCTGAGATGGCCCACCGCTCCAAACAATAGAATTGGAATCGATAAGACTTGAAAAACCGGCAATTTCTTTTTTGGCATTAGTACTGAGGCCTTGAATAGTAATTTTCCATTCAACAGGTTTATTAAACTCACAATGAAAACCAACTTTTTCATTAATTAAAAAACTCGGATTTTTATTTGTAAGTTTAAACTGTTCTATTAACTCAAAGTCACCATACAGAATTTCAATTGAAGGCCCTTCAAAGTCTTTTTCAGTACAACTATGTAAAAAGCATAGCACGACAAGAAAAAGGATAATTTTTGTTTTTATTTTCATAATTCTACAGATAAAATTAATATTAGTCTATTATATTTATAATTAGGTTGATCAGCAAATTTAGAACCCCACCAATTATGATGAAGTTTTGCATATATATTTTCTCTTATTTTGTAAAGTATTCCCATTGATAGTAAATGATCTTTTTGGTCTATCTCGGTTGATGTGAAATAAGTAATGTTTCCATAACTGTCACGCTGAGTTAAGAACTCGTTACCATTGGAATTAAATGTTTTGTACGATGCCTGAACAAAAAAACTTTTAGCCAACTCGGCGTTCACTGATATATCTATATGATGACTAAATAAATTCAATGAAGAAATTGGATCACCACCTCTTGTTGTAATTTCACTTTCTGATGACGTAGAAAGACTAAGTTCCTTTTCTAGATTCAATGATTTATGTAAATTTATTTTCAATGCACCTTTTAGTATTCCAAATTTTCTTTTTTCTTCAGTACCTTGGCCTATTACTTCACTAAAAAACCCTGCATTAACTTTAACAAGGAAGAGCTTTTTTTTATTATTTATTCTTGCTTTAAAGTAAGCTCCAGTTCTATTAGGAGTAGCATCTCCATAAGGTAGTACATTTGAATAAATTGGATTGAAGAACATCAATACACTTGAAAGATTCTGGTTATATAATTTATCATCAGATATAAGATCAAAGAGAGATGGTGGCCTTATCAAAGACATATTAGTATAAATTGGGAAAATCGAATTACGAATACCAGAAGCATAATCCAAACGCCTAGTTTGGGCACCAGAACTTCTAAAATTAGGATCAACATAACGATAGCCAAAATTTAATAGTAGTGTAGAATTTTTCTTAACATATTTATTATCTAATTCAAAGTACATTCCTTGAGAATCATTTGATATTGAATCTGCAATTGCGTTTTCTAACTCTGAGTGGAGCCAATATCTTTTAGAAAAACCTGATTGTAACCTCTGTTCAATGCGATACTTTTCATTAATGAAATAATGTAAAAGAGAGAGGTCATACACAGGGTTTCTCACGGAAATATTTTTGGTACCGCTAGATGCCGCTTCAAATAAATTAATATAGTTTGCTGATAATGCAAGTCTTTTATTAATTTCAGAAACCACAGATCCACCTGAGAGTAGAATATCACTGGAATATGTAGTTTCGTTTATTTGATTTGATCCACTTGGACGTGTAATAAAAAAATCAAAGTCTAAGCCTCTAATAAATCGGTCAAATTTAAAAGAAAAGTCAGTTTGAACTCCCTGTAAACGCCATCTATTTTCAATATAAAAGTTCTCATAATGAATTATATCACGATAGGGTTTTAGAAAATCATTTTCAAATCCTACAAGTTCTTCATCATAATTGTGCAGAGTAAATTTAGATTGCTTTAGAAAAAGATCACCTACACTGAAACGAATCTTATTATTTATTACTCCTTTTGCTCTTAGCTGTCGAACATTTATTTCCGTTCCTGAACCGAAAAAACTTCCAAAGGAATTTCGTATTCTAAGCTGTGCAAAAATTTCAATATCCTTGATTGGATTTACATGTGTATTTAAATCTAATAAATTATAGCCATTTGATGTGTTCTTGCTTGATATTGTATCATCTGATACACTTTTCCCCAAAGCATCTCGTGCAAAATAGGAGCGTGAAAGTCCGTCAAAAAAGATATTCTCATTTGTCTGTGCATGTATACTAATCGTAGAAAAAAATACTGCAAAATAAATAAGTGAAATTAGTAAGATTTTTTTCATAAGTTAAAAATTAATTTTTAGTTCAAGCATCATTTCCCATCCCTTTAAATAATTATCTTTAAAATTAGGATCAAAATATCTGTATTGGTTAAAGCGATAAAAAACCATTGCATTATGACCAATTTTATAATCTAATCCAAATCCAAATAGGGTATTCTTTTGGTTTCTAAATTCTGTATATCTATAAAGATTTTCTAATCCTAATCTTTCGAAAAAGGTATTTGTAGATGTAGCCTGCAGATTATCTCCTTTGTCTGTTGAAGAATTACCTAATACTTTTTCAATACCATAGCTTAAAACAAGGGCGGCATTTTCACTAATTTCAATACTAAAGTCTATTTCTTCACTAAGTTGACTAATAAGAGCCTGATTTCCTATTTTAGGTAGTATCTGAAAATCTTTTTGACAAGTATTAAGACGCATTAATGAAAAGATATAATAATTCTTACCAAAAATTTTATTATGGTACTTAGCTTGAAACTCAACAGTATTAAAAAACTTTTTAAAATTTAGAGGTCGTCCGGCATCAGTTGTATCAGTAATATTTACGTTTTCAAATACTCCTCTATAAGTTGAGTTTAGTACATTATATGGACCCCAGTTTTGTGCAAATACATATAATCTTGAAAGTGTCTGGCTATTCACATTATGAATGTAAGATAATGATGATGATGTATAAGAAGTATCAATATCAGTAAATACACCAATACCTCCGTTAAGCTTGAGCTTACCTAAAGTAACATCTGCATTAACTGAAGCGCCTTGTCTATTGCTAATAGGGAAACCAAGCCCAACCATTGGACTTTGGTAAGGAGTTCTTATAGTGGTTGCTACTCCGTCAACATTTGGAAAAACTTCAAGAACTGAAGTGTTTAAAAAGTTCCCCGTAACATTTACAAATTGTGGAGAAATTCTGTAATACCGCAAGTTTAGTGGTATTTTAGTTGATTTTGATGTTTTTAAATTTAAAAGGATAGCCTCTCCATATCCAAGATTTTTGTTAGGATCACGATAGTTCCCAAAACCTAGCTCCATTTGGAATTGGATTTTATTCCATTTCTTATCTAGTTCAATCGTATGAATAGAATAGTTTCTTTTATCATCAATTAAAGAATCTGTATCTGCCCATGAGGAGAGATAATTGTAACAGATTTTTAAATTGGAAGTTAGTGTATTTTTAATCTGAAAGGAACCAGTAAAATTATCACTATTTTCAAGTATAGAACGATTAAAATTACTTTTACCAATAACTCCTTTAAAAGAAAAACTATATGGTAGTTTGATCGCTTGAAGAAATACTCCTTGAAAAGCACGACTTCCATACCTAACTCCTTGATCAACCAGACCACTGTTGTAATACCTTGAGTAGCGATTAATTGGTATTTTATTTAATGGAGTTTGTGGTCTTCTTTCAAATATGCTAATTCTGTTGAAGGAACGGTTTCCCCAAACAGTTAGTCTACTTTGTCTATACCATGAAACACCTCCAGCTTTAAAATTAAATACTCCATGATTAGTTGGAATTGAAGTTGATAGATTTAATCCAAGATTAAGTGTTAAGTCCTTTGTAAATTCTTCAGAAGGACCTTTATATAAACTATTAAGCATAAGATCAGCGCCAAAGGTAATATTATCTTTTGTCTTCCCATTAATTTTTAAAAGAAGCATTGGCTCTCTATAAGCATCGCCTGAGCTAATAACAAAGGTTTTTCCACTATTATTAGGAAATGTCTCTTGTTGGTTACGTACAAAACCTAAAAACCTGTAATATCCTGAAAAAGAAATTGAAGATGTAGGGTTCTTAAAACTCAAAATATTACTACTAAAAGGTTTTTGACTGCTGATTGTATCTTGACTAAAAGAAGATCCCACCCACATAAAGAAAATGATCAAAAATGATCCTCTCATAATATACAAGAAATTAAATTTTTTACTAAATTACTAAATTAAAATTGCAAGACAAGAATTTTAAGTGTGATATTTACACTTAGGCATTTTGTAAAACTAGTAATTTGAGTTAATTTCTTTTAGAGGTATATTTTTCCAAGTAATTCCATCTTGCCACTTTGGTGCATGGATCTCAGAAAGGTAATTGTCTAATACTTCTTCCAATTCTTGTGCTTTGTCTGGTTTTTGATTAGCTAAATTTAATTGCTCCATTTTATCTTTTACTAAATTAAATAGAAGAATTGATTTATCATCTTGAAATTTAATTAGCTTATAATCTCCTTTTCGGACTGCCGAA
>MDTB01208563.1_pt1 | contig 11049 bp, 10 predicted proteins | sample 811161 | NCBI WGS metagenome assembly MDTB01 (sample SAMN05326650, study PRJNA326480) | marine metagenome | isolation source: seawater | place: Mediterranean Sea | collected 2009
GTTGCCTCGGCTCCGTTAATACCTCAACAGCTTTCCCGTTTACGGTCATATTTAATCGAATTTTTTCCATATCTTTTCCTTAAGTTTATGCGCGGGCCAAAGCGTTGGTAATTGCTTTTCGCACAATGATTCCAGCTACGTATTTTTTAAATTCAACGGGCCCTCGTACATCAGCAACGGGTTCAGAAGCTTCCACACATGCTGCAACTGCTTTTTGTATAGTTGCCTCATCGAGTTTATTTCCAATTAGAATTTTTACAGCATCCTCGCAAAAAACAGGCGTATCCGATAAGTTAGTCAGGGCAATTGAGGCTGTTTTACAGATATTATTTTCGACTTCTATCAGAACCCCTGCTGCGGCTGTCGCATAATCACCAATCTTACGTTTCTGCTTCTCATAGGCATATCCACCATTTGGAACAGCAAATGAAATAGATGAAAGAATTTCTTCATCTTCTCTAGCAGTAAAATATGCAGCCTCATAGAATTCTCGGGCATTAACATTGCGCGTACCATCTGGACCCTTTAGCTCATAGCTCGCATTAAGCGTTTGCATAAGCCCTGGCATATCATTGGCCGGGTCACCATTAGCTACGTTCCCACCTATGGTTCCAAGATATCGTACTTGAGGGTCCGCTATTTGCAACGACGCCTCTCGAATTAGGGGAACTGATTTCGCGAGCTCTTTACTTCGGATTAGGTCATGTTGGGTCGTCATCGCACCAATTTTTACAACTCTATTGCTAATTGAAATCCCCTTTAATTCTTCAATATCTTTGAGATCTATAAGATGGCTTATAGCAGTTAAGCGTTGTTTCATTACTGGTATTAAACTATGCCCACCAGCTATCACACGAGCGTCGTCCCCCCACTCAGATAACAAGCTTATTGCGCCCGTTATTGAATCTGGTTTATGATACTCAAAATTATCTGGAATCACTTGCTCCTCCTAAAATGTCGCTAAACATATTGTTTTATATGAACAGTAAAATTATTTCTTATTCTGAAACTTTAAATTTCATAAGAGTAAATAGTCCTTGAAGGTAAGATTTAAAGCAATAGAAAAAATATAATTTCTATCAAAATTTTACATAGTCGAAAATTTTCTGATAATGATAATCATTTACAGTCACATGCCGAATGATATAGGAACAATAATCATCTGACTTACTGGTTATCAGTAACACCGAGTTATTCCTATACCTTGCCAACTTGATGTGGTTTCATAGGTGACACAAGATTGAATATTCAGCGAAAAAATATATCGAATGGAGCAAAAACATGCGTTCTATTAAGAGAGAAAATAATGTTGTCAGCACGTCTGAGCCAGAAATGACGCTGGGTGGGCGAATTGCACAACTTAGAATGAATGGTGGTTTTGATAATGTTGATTTATCAAAACAACTTGGTGTTAAGCTTGAAACGTACGAATCTTGGGAATTGGATAGAAGTGAACCGCGAATTAATAAGCTTGTGGCACTTGCCGCTATTTTAGGTGTGTCTCCTACTTACTTATTAGCAGAGGAAGGCCATAAAGGGATTAACACGAAAAACCAGAAATCTAGCCACAGTCTTAAGCTTATAACACTTCAGCAACAGGTGCTATTCCTAGAAGCTCAGTTGAAAGAAAATTTAAAGCAGATCAAAAAAATATCCCGTGCGATAAATAATTTATAATTTATATTTGTAACCAAATTCATTAAGGTTGTTAAAATTGAATTTAAGCTAGGAGGATCCATCTATGCTCTCCATTGACCATCTGGTTCTAACTGTTTCAGATACGCAAAAAACAATTGCGTTTTATACAAAAATTTTAGGCATGAATTTGGAGGGGTGTATTCCATCGGGCGAAGCAGAGACTAGGATTGCTTTATGTTTCGGTGCTCAAAAAATTAATCTTCATCCAATATCACATCCCTATAAACCACATGCAGAAAAACCTTTATGTGGAAGTGTGGATATTTGTTTCATAAGCAATGAGTCTACGCATTCCTGGACAGAGACGTCTACAAAACATTCTGTCATTATAGAAAAAGGCTCCGTGCAGCGAACTGGCACGTGTGAGCCGATAACGTCATTATATTTAAGAAACTCAGATAGTAATTTGATAGAGGTAGCCAATCAAAATTAGAGTCGGCCGATCGAAGTATATTTTAGTCCAATATCTCTCATTTCGCTCGGCGAGTAGACATTTCTTAAATCAACGACCACATCACCTTTCATTAATTCTAGAAACTTAGTTGCAGTAATTGCTCTGAATTCGTTCCATTCTGTCATGATGACACAAGCATCTGCGTCTTTAATACATGAATCTGAGTCCGCAGCGAAAACCACCTTGTCTGACAATAAAGCTCTAGCCTCCTGCATTGCTGCAGGATCATATGCAATAATATTCGCGCCTTTAGATATCAATTCTGGGATAATAACAAGCGCAGGACTATCACGCATATCGTCAGTTTCAGGCTTAAATGCTAATCCTAATATACTAATGGTTTTTCCGGTAACACCAGATTGCAGTTGAGATAATATTCTGTCTGACATTGAGAGTTTACGTTCATTATTGTAACGCACAACCTCCTCCACAATCGAAATCTGGCCTCCAGTCAATTCTGCCGACTTAACAAGGGCAAGTGTATCTTTCGGAAAACAAGAACCACCATAACCTGGGCCTGGATGCAGAAATTTTCCTCCTATCCGTTTGTCTAGCCCCATGCCTTTTGCAACATCATGCACGTCTGCGCCGACCTTTTCACAAAAATCGGCTATCTGGTTAATATAGGAAATTTTGACAGCAAGGAACGCATTAGCAGCATATTTGATTAATTCTGCTGTCTCAAGATCGGTAAATAGAATTGGCGTTTCTATTAAAAATAACGGCCGATATATTTTCTGGAGCATTTTCTCCGCTTTTTCACCCATTGTGCCAATAACTATTCTATCAGGCCTCATGAAATCATTTATTGCGGAGCCTTCTCTCAGGAATTCAGGGTTTGATGCGACATCAAAATCTAATTCTGGGTTCTCACTTTTTATGGTCTCAAAGACCTGTTTGCCTGTTCCAACGGGAACGGTGGATTTTGTTACAACGACAGTGTAGCCTCTCATCGAAGCAGCCACTTCCTTTGCAGCATTAAATACATAGTTTAAGTCAGCATGGCCGTCCCCCCTTCTGTTTGGCGTGCCAACTGATATGAATACAACATCTGCCCTACTTACTGCATCCTTCAGGTCTGTTGTAAATGACAGTCTTCCCGCTGTTTGGTTTCTTTCAACTAATGCATCTAAACCTGGTTCGTAAATTGGTATTTTGTTTGACTTTAATTTTTCTATTTTTGCGTCATCTTTATCAACACAAATAACATGAAAGCCAAACTCTGAAAAACAGGCTCCAGATACAAGCCCTACGTATCCGGTTCCAATCATAGCAATCTGCATATCAGGCCTCTTTTAGTTTATTAGCTTTTTTTATGTGTTATATTTGTTGAAATTGCTATTCTAAGTAAATATAATAGTCCGTAATTTGACGAGTAATGTTTCAAAGTTAACTTAAAAGATCAATATAATCGAAAACTAGCATAGGCGTTAGATGAAAATCAGAAAAGCTATTTTTCCGGTTGGTGGGTTAGGCACAAGATTCCTGCCAGCAACAAAAGCTTTGCCAAAAGAAATGTTACCCATTGTAGATAAGCCACTCATTCAATATGCCGTTGAGGAGGCGGCGGCGGCGGGAATTGAGGAATTTATTTTCGTAACCGGAAGAAATAAGTCTGCAATCGAAGATCATTTTGATCACTCAACAGAATTGGAGTCTGCTCTGATCATCAAAGGAAAAGAGAGCGCTCTACAGACAGTTCAGGCTATGATGAAGCCGCCAGGTTCAGTATCCTATGTAAGACAGCAAAAACCTGCCGGTCTTGGACATGCTGTTTGGTGTGCCAGAAACCTCATTGGGAGCGAGCCTGTTGCTGTATTATTAGCGGACGATCTAATTCTCGGGGAGCCCGCCTTAAAAGAAATGTGTGAAGCGTGGAATGGCGGTAATATGGTCGCTACTATGAGAGTTGAATCAGAGCGCACACCTTCTTATGGTATTGTTGCGCCAGGGGACATAAACGGAAATTTAATCGAGGTTATAGGTCTTGTTGAAAAACCAAATCCTGAAGACGCCCCATCTACCATTGCAATTGTTGGAAGATATATTATCCAGCCATCTGTTTTCAAAACTTTGTCAACCCAATCAAAGGGTGCTGGTGGGGAGATTCAGCTTACAGACGCCTTAAGCAGCGAAATAGGAAAGACACCCTTTTTTGGATATCAATTCTCCGGAACGCGGTTTGACTGTGGCTCAAAACTAGGTTTCCTTCAGGCTAATCTTGCTTATGCATTCCAAAGAGACGATTTGAAAGAGCCTTTGCAAAAATGGCTTAGAGAACTAATTTAGCATTTCTTACTGCTACTGGCTTTTGCTTTCTTGCGGTTAAGAAATGTAGAAAGCTATTTCATATCGTAGAATGAAACTTTTGTGTCAGTGCTTCGAACAAGATAGAATAATATGTCAATGCTTTTTTCTTACTGGTTTTTCTAAATCTGTGGAAGGTTGAACAATCATTATTAACAAAATTAAAGGATATAAAAATGACTTATATTTCCTTCGGAAGCTTATCCATTGCAGAAAATCTTTTAAACTTTGTAAATGACGAGTTGTTAGCTGAATTGGACATCCAATCTGATAGGTTTTGGGTTGATTTTGAGGGCGCTGTTAATGACTTAGCGCCCAAAAATAGGGATCTTTTGCGGAAACGTGAAGAGCTACAGTCAAAATTAGACAAATGGTTACAGGAACATGAGTCAACTGAGATAGAGTCAAAGCAATATACTGAATATTTGCGAGATATCGGTTATCTAATGCCCGAAGGTGAGAATTTTCAAATTGAAACATCGAAGGTAGACAGTGAAATCGCAACCATCGCAGGCCCACAGCTGGTTGTTCCAGTTATGAACGCCCGATATGCGTTGAACGCTGCAAACGCCAGATGGGGTTCATTATATGACGCATTGTACGGAACAGACATAATCTCGGAAGATAACGGTGCTGAAAAATCAGCTAACTATAACGAAGTAAGGGGGGAAAAAGTAATAAGCTATGCGAGAAATGTTCTAGATGCGCATAGTCCACTTTCCAATTCTAGTTGGGAAGATTCGACTGGGTTTTCTCTTGTTGATGGCGCATTATCTATTTCTGTTGGGGAGAGTTCAACATTTCTTGCAGATAGCACACAATTTGCTGGCTATCGCGGGAGCACAGATAACCCAAGTGCAATTTTACTCGTTAAAAATAATCTTCACGTCGAAATCGAAATAGATCCAAACGGTATGATCGGAAAATCAGACAAAGCAAGCATCAATGATGTGATTGTTGAGTCTGCCATTTCTACTATCATGGATTGTGAAGATTCGGTCGCGGCGGTTGATGCAGAAGATAAAGTTCTTGCATATCGTAACTGGCTTGGACTTATGCGGGGTGACTTATCTGTTGAAATGAAAAAAGGCGATAGAACATTTACAAGAAAGCTTAATTCCGATAAGGAGTTTATATCTCCAGAGGGCAAACCTGTAACCCTTCATGGCCGGTCATTAATGCTAGTCCGAAACGTAGGACACTTGATGACAAATCCTGCGATTTTGCTTGGTGATGGCAGTGAAATCCCAGAAGGCATCATGGACAGCTTTATGACTGTACTTGGCGCCATGTATGATTTTAAAACAAAAGGCAACTCCAGAACTAACTCAATTTATATTGTAAAACCGAAAATGCACGGTCCAGAAGAGGTTGCTTTTGCGTGTGAGATTTTCGAGAAGGTAGAAGCGATTTTGAACTTGCCTGTCAATACTGCCAAAATCGGGATTATGGACGAAGAAAGACGAACAACTGTTAATCTCAAAGAATGTATAAGAGCAGCAAAAAGCAGGGTAGCTTTTATTAATACAGGTTTTCTAGATAGAACAGGAGATGAGATACATACTTCCATGAATGCAGGAGCAATGATCCGGAAAGCAGATATGAAACAAGCTGCATGGATTGGCGCCTATGAAAATTGGAATGTAGATGTTGGACTTGCTTGCGGGTTCTCTGGAAAAGCACAAATCGGTAAAGGTATGTGGGCTATGCCTGATTTGATGAATGAAATGATGAAGCAAAAAATTGGGCATCCTAATGCTGGTGCAAACTGTGCGTGGGTTCCATCACCCACGGCAGCAACATTGCACGCTCTGCACTATCACAACGTAAATGTTTTCGAAAAACATGCCGAAATCGCAAAAAGGCGCCATGCTAGACTCTCAGATATATTAACAATTCCAACTGCAGAGCGGCCAAACTGGTCAGAGAGCGATATTCAACAAGAACTGGAAAACAATGCCCAAGGAATCTTGGGATATGTCGTTAGGTGGATTGACCAAGGTGTCGGATGTTCAAAGGTTCCAGATATTCACAATGTGGGTTTGATGGAAGATAGAGCAACATTACGGATTTCATCACAACATATGGCAAATTGGATTCATCACAAAATCTGCTCAAAAGAACAAGTAATGCAAGTTATGAAAAAAATGGCTGTTGTTGTTGATGGTCAAAATAAAGATGACCCGCTATATGACCCAATGGATCAAAATTTTGACACATCTATAGCCTTCAAGGCCGCATGCGAGCTTATATTTGAGGGATTAAGTCAACCATCTGGTTACACAGAACCTATTCTACATCGCAGAAGGCTTGAAAAAAAGGCCCTTGCATAAACTTGAGATATTACGAAGACTGTTTACACCATGACGAACGCTGAAATTAATCTCGATTTAAATATTGCAAAGATTCCTAATTTTCCCAAGCCAGGCATAACTTTTTACGATATTGGACCTATTCTAGAAGCACCTAACCTACTAAAACATACAATCGACAGCTTATGTCACAAAGCAAAGTCTTTTGAGCCTGACCTAATTGGTGGAATTGATGCGCGCGGATTTTTATTTGCGACACCTATTGCATACAATTTAAATTGTGGCAGTGTCATGATAAGAAAGTCAAATAAGCTTCCTGGAGAAGTGATAACTGAAAATTATGATCTAGAATATGATTCTGCTGAATTATCTATCCAGAAAGATAGAAATTTATCCGGAAAACGTGTTTTGTTAATGGATGATTTAATTGCTACGGGCGGATCATTGAATGCTGCACAATCTCTTGTGAACAAAGCAGGAGGTAGCGTTTGCGGCGCGTTATGTCTTATTGAACTAACGGGGTTAAAAGGTAGGGACAAATTAGATTGCCCTGTTGATGCATTGCAGTCCTATCTATTTTAATTAGACAAAACCTAAATATGAAACATCATTGGCTAAGTCATCTCCTTGCGTAAATCAGCTCTTAAACTATCAATGGATATTGGTCCTGTCTTACCTTCTAGGTACCAGAATAACCAGCCATTGCAACTAGGAGACCCCTGCAATTGGGCTCCTAGAGAATGAATAGAACCTGACTTTTCATCAATAGTGATAATAGAGCCATCGGCGCGAACTTTTGCTAAATAACGATTTTTCTCGTCAAACAAAACATCACCCGCTTTTATCCATCCACGCTCAATTAAAGCTCCGAACGGTATTCTTGGCAAATCGCGCTTTTCATTAAAATCGACCATGCTCCGATCTAATTGCTTTATAGCGGATAATCTCTCTTCAGCATTTTTGGCATATGTTTGATCCTGTTCTATTCCGATATAATTCCGCCCAAGTCGCTTTGCAACCGCACCTGTTGTGCCAGTTCCGAAAAAGGGATCTAGTATTACATCACCCGGCTTAGTAGTTGCCAGAATAACTCTTGATAGCAAATTCTCGGGCTTCTGTGTTGGGTGAACTTTTTTGCCTTCTTTATCTTTTAACCTCTCCTGACCATTACAAATCGGCAATGTCCAGTCAGAGCGCATTTGCAAGTCCCCATTTAACATTTTCATGGAATCATAGTTAAATTGATATTTAGACTTAGGTGATTTAGCTGCCCATATCAGCGTTTCATGCGCATTTGTAAAACGTCTTCCGCGAAAATTGGGCATTGGATTCGTTTTTCGCCAAATAACATCATTCAAAATCCAAAAACCCAGGTCTTGCAAAGTTTTTCCTAAACGAAAGATATTATGATAACTGCCAATGACCCAGATCGCCCCATTAGGTTTTAAGACACGATGACATTGATTAAGCCAAGATTCACTAAAATAATCATATGCTTTAAATGAATCGAATTGATCCCAAGAATCATTCACTCCATCAACAACGGAATTATCTGGTCTGGTAAGCCCTCCCGCAAGTTGCAAATTATAGGGTGGATCAGCAAATACCAAATCAACGCTGCCAGAAGGCAACTCAGCCAAACCAGTTAGGCAGTCTTTGTTTAATATGAAATTCGCCATCATAATGAACTTAAACCTATTTTTATAAGAGATTATTTTACTCATAAAAACGTAAGTAATCATTCAAAGTCAATGAGTTATAAATAGAATTTTATAGTTTACTATATCTTGTATGTTTTCCAGATAATTATAGAACATGTAGTGTTACTAAATCTCGACCAAATTTAATAAGGCTCTTTTTCTAAAAAATACGCGTTCTATTTAGTCTTTTGCTTGAGTGTTTCGCTGGCCATTAATCGTTACTCATTATAATTTAAGCAATCTAATGGGCGCAAAACTAGACCTATGGTGAGGTGTAGGCCCAAATTCTGCCAATGCAAGACGGTGAAACTTAGTGCCGTAGCCCTTATGTCTGTTAAATCCATATTCCGGATAGCGTCCATGCAAATCAGACATATATAAATCTCTTGTTTGCTTTGCAATGATAGAAGCTGCTGCAATAGAAAGGCTGATATTATCACCATTAATAATCGGTAGTAGATTTAGCTGCCCAGAAAATGCTCTGAATTTTGGTTTTCTGTTTCCATCAACAAGGATGGTATTAATTACGAAACCCATCTTTTCTTGTAGACTGATACAAGCTCTTTCCATTGCAAGAAAGGTTGCATTTAAAACATTTAATCTATCAATTTCATCAACATCAGCTCTACCAACAGCCATAGCTATATCAAGGGAGGTTAAAGCTTCATATATATATTCTCTTTTAGACGAATTCAGTTTCTTTGAGTCTGTAATCTCTAAGGGGAGAAACGATAATAGTGCAGGATTAATCCATACTGCTCCGGCCATAACAGGCCCTGCCCAAGAACCCCTTCCTACCTCGTCAACACCAACAACCAAACCTTGACTTGCGAGCTCCGTCTCAAGGTGAAAGTCTGGGTTTTCTTGTTTCATATCAATTCCCCAAACGTCCTGTAACGCCAGCCTCGATTAATCGAGGCATGATTTCAACAAAGTTGCAGGGTCGATGACGATAATCAAGTTGATGAATCAGCAAGTCATCCCATGCATCTCTGCAAGCAGAAGGAGATCCTGGAAGCGCAAACAAGTAGGTTCCACCCGCAACACCGGCAACAGCTCTACTTTGTAATGTAGAGGTCCCAATCTTCTGGAATGATAAAAACCGAAACATCTCCCCGAATCCCTCAATTTCTTTATCAAATATATTGCGAAAGGCTTCCGGTGTTACATCCCTGCCAGTTAGCCCCGTGCCCCCTGTTGATATAACAACATCGGTATCTGGATCTTGAATGCTATATTTTAATTTCTGAGTGATTTTACTCACCTCATCCCGGGTGATTTCTCGCCTAACCAAAACATGGCCTGCCTTACTTATCTTGATAGAAAGCAAATCACCAGATTTGTCATCTGACAAAGTTCGTGTGTCAGATACGGTTAACAAAGCTATTCTAACTGGAACGAAGTCTCTTGTTAAATCCAATTTGGACATCTGAATTCCTCTTTTATTATCGCAACACCTTATTTTTTACTTATTAATCTGAACTAACATTTACCTTAAGAAAAGCTATTTCACCGCTAGTTCCATCTCCCGCCACGAGCACTCTAAAATCAGAAGTGCTGCCGCCCTCCTTCAGTCGATACATCCATATATTCATCGTCACACTTTTCACATACCCTCTGGTTTCTCGTGCCGGAATGGACTCAAGCATAAGAAAGCTATCTTCTCTGTGATCTATCTTTTTCAACCATTTATTTAGATTACCAGGGCCAGCATTGTAGGCTACTAATAATTTGAATAGATGCTGATCAACTACCGCTGTTTCCAACAAATGAAGAATATAATCCTGGCCTAATTTTAAATTAATATCTGGATTATTTAATAAATGCCTATTTTCATTAAGAAATCTCCTATCTTTTGAGATAAAAGCAGCAGTTGCAGGCATTATTTGCATTAAGCCTGATGCACGAACCCGGCTTCTCGCAAGCGGATAGAAGCCAGATTCTTTTCGAATTATCCCATAGATGATTGCAGGATCGATATCAAAATTAATATGCGTTTCTGGCTGTGGATACAATGCTTGGTTAAAAGCGTCACCAGTATCTTGAAGATGTAAATCAGCCAGCCTGAATGCCAACCCAGGCATGTTATGTATGACTGCAAACATCATCATGTCTTTTCTTTGCGCTGATGATGCCTGCTCATATAGATATCGTAATTCCCTGCTTGCCTTGGCCCAATCGCCAATTTGCAACAATGCTAAAACACGTCTTCCCCCTCTTGTTTCTGAAAGCCAAGAAACGAAATCGTCTGTGACTTCTGGCTGTCGAAAATCTACAAAGATTTTTTGTCCAGAAATTTGTAAAGCCATCATTCCGTAAAAGCAGTCAGGAAAACTCTTTGCTATATTAAGAAATTTAATCGCATTTTTTGGATCGTTCTCACGCAAGCTTAATCGATAAGCCCAGAACGCGGCAGAAGAGCGAAGCTGATCTGGTGCATTCTCAATATCAGCAAGTGTTCTAAAATATATCGCTGCAAGGTCATACTGATACGAACGGTGTGAAGCAAGGCCAGCTGCCCAATATCCCATATATGCTGTTTTGGGGGATTTAGAAATAGCCTGACGGGCAGTCATAA
>MDTB01006581.1_pt1 | contig 11048 bp, 17 predicted proteins | sample 811161 | NCBI WGS metagenome assembly MDTB01 (sample SAMN05326650, study PRJNA326480) | marine metagenome | isolation source: seawater | place: Mediterranean Sea | collected 2009
GTGCATATTTTTAATTTCATTTTTAAAATCGGTTTGTAATAATAAATTATTTTTATTTTCATTAAAGGATATATCTAAATTTAATTTTTTTATATAAGGTAAATATTTAATAATATCGATTAAAAATTTAATTTCATTTAAAGCATTATTTAATTTATTTTTTATATTTTTTTTCATAACCTTAACAATAATTTTTTTATCATCTAATTCACCTATATAAATTAGTGCAATCATTCCCGATTTATATGGTTCTGGTAAGTTTGTTTTATTATTTATATTTTCAATTATTAATTTATTATTAGAAACGTTATTTAATGTTTCTAAAAAGGTAATATCTACATCATCATTAGTATATGGAACGTTATCAGTATATTTACTTAAAAAATTAATTTGTTCTTCATCCAATAAATTTACATTAGTACATAATGATTGAAATATTTTAACATAAAATATATTTAAATCTCCAAGTTTCTTTACACTATATTTAAATGTATCAAATTTATTAAATCTTAAAAATAATAAAATTAAATATTCAAAAAAAATTAAATAGCTTTTTATAACAAATAACATTGTATTCACAAATTCTTTATTCATCATTACTAATATTGAGCAAGTTTTCTATAAATACTTTTAAGTTTAAAAAGATTTTTTTCATTAATAAAGCAAACATATTTTCCATATATATTGGCATGTCTTCATCAAAAATTATATTAAATTCATATTTTAAATTTATTTTATGTAAATTTTCTACATTAATATCTAAAAATGAAATTGTAGGTTTTAACTGCTCGCATTTTTCAAGTTTATAATTGTAATCTTTAGAAATACCTATTATATTAAAATTAGAATTTTTTTCTATTATTTCAGTTTCTAAAAACATATATTTTTTTGAAATACCCATTTCTTTACAAATATGTTTAAAAATAATTAATATATCTTTTTTATTTTTTGTATTAGTATCAAAAATTTCTATTTTTTCAATAATATCTTTATTTAATTCTGCCATCAAATCATATATTTTAAAACTAATTATATTTTTAAGATTTAAATTATTATTAGATACATTTAACTCGAGAATAAAATTTTTATTTATATTATTTTTTTTTAATAGAATATTTTCTTTATTACAAATTATATTACAATCCATCTTTATAAATTAATTATAATAATAGAATTAATATTAAACGAAATAATAAAAGTATATTTAAAACATATTTAAAAGAATACTACATATTAATATAATGATGAACTATATCAAGAGCATTATAATGTTAGGAATGAGTGTAAATGTTTTCGCTTATCAATCAACAAAACCAGTAATTGATAAAATTGGCGTAACTCCTCCTTTTAATAAAAAATTTGATCCATTGGAATTATCTGAAAATATTAATGATATTGAATATGCACGTCTACGTGAATCAGAACTTAAGCATGGAAGATGGGCTATGATTTCTAGTGTTTCAATTCCACTTCTTGAAACACAAAATCATGTTCCTGCAATTCATTCATTTGATAAATTAGATAATCCAACACAATTAACAATTGCTGGTATTATTTTAATGGGCGAATTTGCAACAATGTTAAAAGGATATGAAAATCCTTTTGTCAAGGGTTCTCCATATGCATTTAAATTGAAGGATGATTATCAACCAGGTGATATGGGTTTTAATATTTATAATTTTACAAATAAAAATTTTATTGATTTGAGTAATAAAGAATTAAATAATGGCCGTCTTGCTATGATTTCAGCAATTGGTATGATTGTTCAAGAATTAGTTACAAATAAACCACTATTTTAATATTTTAAAATTGATATATTATTTAATTTAAAATTTAAATAATATAATGATTATTTATAAAATAGATAATTTACACCATGGTAAAATAATTAACAGGCCATCAAAAATATGTAAAACACCTTATGTAGCAGATGTCATTATTAATGATAAAGAATATTTAGCACATACAAGTGCGCTTGGATGTTGTGGAATGGTTGATAAAGATAAAAATGTTATTATGACAGAAGTAAATAATAAAAAAAATAAATGTAAATATAAAGTATTATTAGCATATAATAATTCTATTATTGTTGGAGTTGATCCAAAAATGGCTGAAAATTTAGTTGAAATATGTTTAAAAAAAAATTTATTATCATCATTAAAAAATTGCTATTTTATTAAAGAAAAAAAAATATTAAATTCGAGATTTGATTATGTTGGTTTAGATGAAAATAAAAAACTTTTTATTATGGAAGTTAAAAATGTTCCCCTTGCTGATTATGTGGATTGTTATGATAAAGATAAGAAAAATATGAATTTTGAAAATAAAGATATTAATAGCAAAATAGCTTATTTTCCTGATGGATATAGAAAAAAACAAAAAGATACAGTAAGTCCACGAGCATTAAAACATATAACAGAATTAACAAAAATTAAAAAAAAAATAAACATATTGTTAGAACTATTATGTGTTATGTAATACAAAGAAAAGATGTTTCTAGTTTTCAAGCTTCTAATGTAGATCCAATATATAAAACCGCTTTTAATAATGCTATTATAAATGATGTAGAAATAATTACACTTCAAATAAGTTGGAATAAAGATGGTACAGCTGAATTTATACGTGACAATTTACTTATTAACAAATAAATATTCATTACTGGTTTAATTATTAATTATTTTTTTATTAATTAAAGCAATAATTATTTCTGCAAATAATGAAAAAATAAAGTGAATCAAAATATTTAAATATTTATTTGATACTGATATATTTAAAAAAAATTTATTAAATAATTTTTCATTTGAAATAACCACTAATTTCATAACTACTATATCTATGCATAACTTCTTTATTATTTTTTATTTTTAAGATTTAATAAATGTTGGTTTTGTAGATTTCTATTTTCAATAGAGTGATATTTATGATTGTAAAATGAACCATTTGGTCCACATGGAATAAAAAAATTATCTTTAATGCGTATCCATCCATCAGCTGTTTCTTTTTTCCATTCATAACCATAATTATCTACAATTATTTCATTTGATTTAACCGGACGAAATATGTCTACGGATGAAATATTATTTTTTAAATCTTTACAAGGAATATTAAAATTATTACTCATTAATTATATTATTATTGAATATATCTTTAGACTATATTTATATAAGAATATTTACTAATAATATATGGAGCTTGTTAAGTTAGCACCTAATTTAATAGCAATATTTATTTTTGTATTAATTATTTCTGGAAATTATTTAGGTGAATTATTTCCTTGCAAAGTTCAACAAATATTTAAAAATAATATGTATGTAAAACATACATTAGGATTTTTAACATTATTATTTTTTGTAACATTAACAATTCCTGAAGTAAAACAACAAGATAATTTTATTAGTTTCACAATACTTATATATATATGGTTTATATTAATGACAAAATGTTATTATACAATATGGTTTTTAGTTTTTGGAATGATAGGAATATTATATCTATTACAAATTTATAAAAATGAAAAAAATGAAAAAGTTGAAATAGTTAATAATATAGAAAAAACATTAATTATTTCTTCTTTTATAATGACTATAATAGGATTTCTTATATATATGGGTATTAAAAAAAGAGAATATAAAGATAAATTTAGATATTTAAATTTTATATTTGGTCCTCCAGATTGTAAAGATGGATATTCAAAATTTCCTGGATATTTAATACTACTTAAAAACGCTTTTAATTAATTATTTTCACTTCTTATTTCTAAACGATAATTAGCACGAATTATTTTATTTTCTATATTTGTTTTATCATTATTATAACAACAATAATAACACATAAAGATAAATATAACTATTCCTGCAATAGTTAATATAGCAAATGTTTCATTTTCCTGTTTTTCTTTTGAAATATTTGTTGTATTCATAATTGAATTTAAGTTAATAAATTAATTAAATTCAATTTATATATTTTTAATAAATAAATTAAAGATAATATTGACTATTATATTAATTATGTATAGACTAATACCCTTACGTATGTTGAGAAGAACTAATGGTGTTATCTTTGATGAAATGGTTCCATCGGATATACCAAAAATTGATGGTATTGATAAGGTTATTCATGCACCAAATAGTATTTCACCAGGACCTGTTGAAGATTCACTTCCTCCTTGTCAAAGACCGTGGTATATGCATCCAGGCCAAGACGATAATCTTTTAGTATTACAAGGAACAAGATATATTGATATTTTTTGTCCAAAAAAAAAAGAAAAAGCATCATTCATTGTATCTCCTGATAAAATTTATAAAAATGATAAATTATATTATGATGGTTCTGCTATGATTGTTTGGCCGGCTGGTATATTTCATAGAATTATTAGTGGTGATGAAGGAAGTATTAGTGTTAATTTTTCTACAAGAACAAGTAAATTTAATATTGCTGACAATTTTAATATTTACTATCTTAATACATATTCAGGTGAATACAATGTAATTAAAGATGGTTCTGATGATCAACCTGATATTACTTATAAATATCCTAATGACCAGCTAAAATCACTTTTTAAAGAAATTGATTAATAAATAAATTTAAAAATAGAAAAATAATTATTAAATATATAAATGTCTAAAAAACATATTATTGATGCTATGAAATATTTATATAATAAAAATTATATTTCAATAAGAGATGGTAATATTAGTTATAAACCAAAAAATGAAAAATATTTTTATATATCTGCAGGTGGTGTTAAAAAAAATGAAATGAACGAACAACAAGTAATTAAGATTTTATTTAATAATAACGGAGATCTTGATTATTATAAAAAATATAAATATTTACCATCAAAAGAAATTTTTATGCATTCAATTTTACAAACAGATAATTATTATTTTGATAAAAATATTTTTATAGTTCACGCACATCCACAAAACATTATTTCATATATGGGAATAGAAAAAAGCAAAGAATTAGATACAATAAAAAATATATTTCCAGAATTAAATGTTGGTAATATAGGAAAAAATGTTAAATATCAAGAAGCAGGTTCTATTGAATTAGCAAATGAATGTTATGATAAATTAAAATACAATGATATTATAGGTTTAGAACGTCATGGAACATTATCTATCGGTGAAGATATAGATATTATACATGAAAATATAGAAACGTTAGATTATTATATTAATATTATAAAAAAATAATTTGTTGAAAACAATTAGATGTCCTTCTTTTCGATTAGCTATTATAATATAATACTATTATTTATTATATTATTAAAAAATAATATTTTATATCTTTGTAAATTTAAAATTGTGAATTTACTAAAAAACTATTTAAAATACCTTGTTGCATATATTTTTTTTGTTCATCTGCTTTACGTAATGTTTCAAGTGCTTTTTCTTCTTCTTCTGGAGAAATTATATTATCATTATTACTATCTATAAATTCGGCTATTTTTTTTAATTTATTAGGAATAACACAAAATTTGCTATTTTCATTAAATACGTAATCAGATAATATTATAAAAGCAGCAGTCATTAATATAGAAGTGATAACATCTCTTGAACCAATAAAAACGGTAGAGAATATTAAAATTTCACGTCCTAAACCACGCCTTAAAGCTTGTTCTTGTGTTTTTGTAAATCCTAATTCAATATAACGTGAACCTACATTTAACATTAACATCATTAAACCTAACATATATTTACTACTATTCAATGCTGTTAATGAATTTGTAAAATTTATATTTTTTTTAAATATCATTAATTAATAGTGAGAAAATTATAATTTGCTTTGTCTTATGAATCGCCTTATTTTATATTTTATTTCATCTATTTTATCTTTTAAAAAATTATTAATTTTTACCTTATTTGTTCTAGTGAATTTTTTACATTTTTTATAGATTTTTAAATTTTGTATAAAAGGTTCTTTATTACAGTTAATTAAATTTAGTAAAAGTATTATTAAAAATATTATTAATAGATAATTCATAATTATATATTAATATTAGAAATTAGTACAAACAATCATTAGAATTCTTTGATCTTAATTTTTCATCCATATATAATCTTTCATAACCACCTGTAACTCCAAAATTTTTCATAAGAGTAAAGCTTTCTGTTGATTCATCAGTATCCGCTTCTGCTTCTGCTTCAACATTAGTATCAGTTTCAGCTTCTGCTTCTGCTTCAGCATCGTCTCCTACTTCAGCATCGTCTCCTACTTCAGCATCGTCTCCTACTTCAGCATCGTCTCCTACTTCAACATCTTTTTCTTCACCTTCATCTACGTGAGCGTGTGAATGTGTGTAAGTATGTTTATGTTCATGTGTATGATTATTTTCATCTGAACCAGCATCATTTTCTGACGATGTCATATTATCAGTCTCATCTAAACCTTCAATTACACCCATCTCAGTAATAAATATTATAACTATTGCTGCTGAAATACCATACCATTTATTTTTAAGTGTTGTTAATATAAGTAAAACTAACATTAATAATCTACCTAAAAAACTAGAATTTAACATTACTAAAAAAGTTGGTCTAAAGTAAATAATTAATAATACAATTGGTATTATGAGTAATTCCATTTTTTTTTTCATATAAATTAACAATAGAGAATATTTAAGAATATTTATAAAATAAAAATATCTCATTTTCATATAGATATGAGTAGTTCTTTAGCATACTCTGATTTTAATAATAATAATTTTTCTATTATAGAAAAAAAAAAAGCTAAAAATAAAACAATTAAAAAAGAAAATATAAAATCTGACCTATCAGCAATTATTAATAAAATTCATAATAATAATGATGATAATAGTGATTTGGCAGATTTCAAACCACCCTCAATTCCTAAATCAGAAACAACAGAAGATGTAGAAGATATAAATTTAAAAAATGTAAATGTATCTGAAGAGGATAATTATATTAGTCCAACCATGTATAACAATTTAAAAAGTAGTCAAGCAGAAGACTACTATAAAGCGAATGTTCCTTATTATACACAAATGAGTTCTACATCATTTACAAATAAAGATGAACTAATTGATAAATTAGACAAAATTCTTATTTTATTAGAAGAAAATAGAGACGAAAAAACAGGTCATGTAACAGAAGAAGTTATTTTATACTCTTTTATTGGAGTATTTTTAATATTTATTGTAGACTCATTTGCACGTGTAGGTAAATATGTAAGATAATATTTTTAATATAAAAAAAAACATTTTTCAGAAGCACAACTGTAAGAAACATAATTATATAAAAAAAAAGCACAAGGACTTTTAAAAATATAATTTATTTTATTTTCTTCTAAATATTTAGTAAAAATTTTATTATTACTAATTTCTTCTATTAATATTTTTGAAATATTTTTATTAATTTTTTTTATACACATAGTTAATGATTCAATAAATCCTCCTATAAAAATATCATTATGATGACATAAAGATAATGATCCAATTAATTCCAAGGAATAATTTCCATCATAAGTTGTTGCTGTATCACGATAAATATATAATGCTATTAATTCTTTTTTTTCTATAATACCATACATAATAACATTTTTACAACTAATTATATTTAAAATATTAGATAATTCTGGTACAATTATACATTCTAAATGTTCTTTTTTAATTTTTATAAAATTTATAAATAGTGCCATATTTTTTTTATTTAGTTCAATTATTTTCATTGAAGAATGTAAAATATTCACAACCGGTAATTCAGATATATTATAACATTTACAATCAAATGTTGTTAAAGGTACAATAACATTCATTTCACCTTCACGCTTAAATAAATAAGTATTTATATTTTTATTTCTACGTCGTATGTTATAATATAATGTTTGTATTGACTTTGGAGCAATACCTTGTTTTCTCATATTTGAATTAACACATAAATTATCTATGTAATACAAAGAAAACGTTTTTTTATTTTTAAAAGTTACATTTAATTCTTTTGCTGAAATTACGCTACATATTTCTTCATATTTATATCTTGTGTATATACTAATAAATGATGGATTATTTGTATATTTTAAATATTCCATAATATGTCTTTCCTCAGGTAAATATTCAGAATCATTATTTCGTAAATAATATTTTTTTAAAAAATCACAAAAAATTTTAACATTTGTTTCACTTATTTCATCAATAGAATATGTTTGAATATTAATAAGATTTACATATTTATTAATTACTGGTAACTCTTTTTCAATTACTTTATAAGGATTAATCCAATGTTGTATATCATAAATATGAAAAACGGGCTGAATACTCCAAAAATGAAATTTAATTTTAAATATTGCCTTTAAAATTAAGTATATTAATAATATTATTAGTATTGGATAAAACATTTATTATGTAATTATATTTTTACATAATTTTTTTAACATATCAATTTGGTTTTTCAAGTATATATATGTATTGTTTATCATATTGACATTTAATCATACTATGTTTACTGTGTAATATAAAACCCATATCTTTTGCAAGAGAGAGAATATATTGTTGCGTTGGCATGTATAAAATATGTTCATTTTTTCTAATATCACCAGTTTTAGTATTTTTAAATTCTTCATTCATTATTGCTAAATTTTTATTGGGTTTATAATCAAAATTAGAACGATAATCATAACCTTTAAATTTAACCACCGTTGATGTAATACGTTTTTTAGCATACTTTTGAGCTGAAATAATTGTTAATGGATCACCAGCAGGTAAAATTGGATCAAAATTATCACGATCAACCAGATGTAATATTAAATATCCACCTGGAAGTAACCAATTATAACAATTTTCAAAAAATTGTTTTTTATTTTCAATGTAATAAATTGTAAAATATAAACATGTTAAATGTGTGAAAGATTGTTGAGGAAACAGCATTAAATCAAGAGCATCTCCTAGAATATATTTACTTGATGGATATTTAGTTTTGGAATACTTTACCATAGACGGTGATAAATCTAATCCTTTAATATTATACCCTTTTTTTGTAAAATCAGCAACATGATGACCAGTACCACTTCCAATATCTAAAATATTACTTTGGTTTGATAATTTAATATTGTTTTTAATAGTAATAAACTCAAAATCATTTTTTTGTTCACAAAAAACTAGTTTGTCATACATGTTAACATAAAAATTATCATAAACATTATTACCCTTTTTAACTATTAATTTACCTCTTTTATCAAAGTTTTCTTTAATACCATAGAAATTATGAACATAATTAATTATAATTATTAAAACAACAATAATCAAAAAACTACTAAATATTTTTTCCCATAATGATAAATTTTTTATTAATTTAATTAAAGATATTTTAAATCTTTTCATATATGTATTAATATTATATTTTTTGTATAGAAAAATAATATATGACTGAAATAAATGATAAACGAACTTTAAAAGAATTTAATAAAATTACTTTTTCTAAATATGAAAAAAGTAAAGTTAAAAAAGAATTAATAGATTGTATAAAAAAATCAAAACTTGAAGAATCATGTTATTGGAGTGCTGAATTTATTTGTGCTGGACAATTTATTGAACTTTGGGAAATAATTATATTATATGTTTCACGACATATTCATTTAGGTAATCCTAAATTACCTATTTATATTTCTTTACGATTTAATGATTTTAAAAAAATTCTTATTAATGGTTATATTGAGAATGAACTTAATATGCGAAATAATATAAAAATTAGAGAAATATTTTCTGAAATTATTGCTGTATTATGTTTATCAAGAAAAAAACATGCTTTTGAAGAAATTAAAGTTAAAAAAGATGATGATTATGATGTAATAAACATTGGAACAAAACTTAAAGCACCAAATATAAATTATGCTAAAAATTTTTTAAAAAAAGATGATCCTAAAGAATTACTTATTTCTATTAATGAATTTGCTTATCATATAAGTGACAGTTCAAAAAATTCTATTCTTTCGTGCTATTGGTTAGAGTGGTTATTAGAATATGAAATTATATGTAAAAATAAAAAAGAACCTTGTATTTGTGAAAGAAGAACATACAATGTTAGTGAAAAATTTCAAAAAGAATCAATATGGTTAATATGGGATATTATCTTTAATGAAACAAACAAAAAAAATAATAAAATTATTAATAAAATAATGGAATCGTTATTAAATATTTTTACAATTAAATATTCTTTTGGTGTTAAAAGAAAAAGAAAATATATTATTTATTTTGCAATTTCTTTATTAACAGAAAAATATGATTTAAATATTAATATTTTAAATGATAAAGAAAAAATAAATAATATTATTAAAAAAATTAATGTTATTTATAGTCAAATAAAAAAAAATGAAATTAAACCTGAAACTGATTATTTATTTAATAATATTAGTAAATCAAATTTAGATAAAACAATTGAACGTATTGATACAATTAATAAAATTACTAATTTATAATATTATTTTTTTGGTTTCCATCTTAAAAATATAGGAGTAAATATTATTAATAATATAAAAACTATTATATCAACTATCATTATTAGATTTTTTTTATTAGAACAAAGATTTGAGTATATAATACTTTGTTTACTATTCTTAGGTTTTGACCATTCATAATAAGTTTTTAAAAAAGTAGGTCCAAATTCTCCTTTACGACAATCATAAAAAAAATCATAATATGCTATTAAAATATAAGTTATATAAAGAATACCTAATAGTACATATTTATTTTTTGGAGGTATATACCAATAAAATAATGCTAAAAATACAGAAATAATTATACATTTAACATTACCTGTTATAGGTCCATCATAACATTTTTTTTTATTTTTAATATTTTCTAAATCCTTTTTTGTTATATTTTCTAATTTTTTTGTAATTTTATTATTCATTTATATTTAAATAATAAAATAAATTTATTATTAATTAATTTATTGGACAATTATTTGGTTTTAATGTCTTATTACAAGTAAAATCATTCAAATATTTATTACATATCCGACAGTATGGGGGTGGTATTTCAATAATTGTTCTAATTATATTTTCTTTAGGTAATTCAACAGGCATAATTA
>MDTB01044752.1_pt1 | contig 11048 bp, 7 predicted proteins | sample 811161 | NCBI WGS metagenome assembly MDTB01 (sample SAMN05326650, study PRJNA326480) | marine metagenome | isolation source: seawater | place: Mediterranean Sea | collected 2009
ATGGCAACTCTCATGGACGCTGGCGCAACGCCGTCAAAGGCTGTTATGACTTTCCAACGCAAGGTCGGTGGCATTCGCGCAATCTACCGCCAAAGCATGAATAGCGTCATGGCAGATATGTAGACTGCTTAAGCCTACTGGGGCTGCATTGCAGCCCCAGTTCTCAGTAATGCCCTTACGAGATACCAAATCGTTTATTTTTAGTTAAGTGCCTGCCACCGATGCGCGTGCTGGCTAGGCGCTGTTAGGCCGCAGATGCGCAGTATAATCGCCCAGATAGTTGGCAAATGCCGGTTCATCTAACAGCTTATGCATGTGAGCAAAAGTTAGTGGCATGGTTTGTTCGGCTCCTGCACTGATCATTGGCAAGTCCGCTTGCGCCAAATCTTTGCCCATTAGCCGTTCGCGGAGAAATTGGCAGAAGTCACAGACAAAGGCGATGTCGGCAATGCTCAGAGTATCTCCAGCAATGTAGTCGCTATTCGCCAAAGCCCCTTCGATGCCTGTTAGATAGAACTCAAAAGCTGCGCTCATGCGCGCATGAGTCTCCTGACTCAGTTCCTTAACCGCCAGCAAGTACACCTGTGCTTCACGACCAAATACCAATGTGGCGTCTAAAAAGCTATCGATCCGAGATGCAGATAGCGGACCATCGCCGTACAGCTGATGGGTGCGTGTACCGCTACGCGCCACCGCACGAAGAATGCTATTAGACTCGAAGATGCCCACGTCGCCGCCACCGCCAAATGCCGCCGGCACGGTACCGTAGGGGTGCGCCTTGAGGAAACGGTCAGTCTTGTAGAGGGTTCCAGAAAAGCCACGCCGACTTACCCTGGCGTGCTCGTTATCAGGATGGCGCTCGTCTTCCGGAAGCTCTCGAGCATCAAAATCCCAGAGCCATTGAGATAGATTGCGCGGCAAATCGCCCACCACTTCGACGTCTGCGGCAACATAATCTGCTGCGATCAAAGACTTCCAAACCCTAGGATTTGGCAAATATGAAAAGATCCGAATCATGACCGTCCTCCCGGTAACATTATCTAATCGCGAAGACGCTAACATTACAACAAACCGGGCATGCTGGAATGCCCGTGACACAACGCGACTCGCCTGTGCCAACGAGCGTTGTTAGGCTTTGATTGACTGGCTGTGCAGCGCCGCAGCTCAAAGCTCAAAGCTCAAAGCTCAACCTACAACCTCAGCCTAAACCGCGTCATGTATCTGACGCGCCGAAGTTGCTACGGAGTTACTGCGGACGAGAAAACCCCTGTTCAAGGGGACGATGATCAGTGGTAAATCCTTCCAGCGCGGCGAGCAAGTCTGGCTTGGCTGGGCCTAAGATCTGAAAGTCCCAAGCGACAAAGTAGGTGAAAAATTCCTCTTGAAAATCACCATTAACAAAGTCGTTAACATGCTTGAGAGCGCTGTCACTGTCCTTATACACCTCTAACAGCAGGCATTTGCTGCCATCAGGCGTGAAATAGTAGCCGTAGCCCGTTGTGCCAGGTTCAGTCTCTTTCACAAAGGGGGTGATGCGGCTAGTGAACTCTCTAGCCTGCTCAGCCTTCCCTTCAGCGACGGTGAAATCAATTGTGAAAACTACGACGTTTTCTCCCGGCTCGTGGTGTCCAGCAAAGACCAGAGGCGTGAAAGCCAGCAAGATAAGCGCGAAAATTGTTCGCATAAGACGCTCCAATATTACTAAGTTGTTAGACGGACCGAGAGCCTACGGTCTTGTTGTGAACTCCCAGTGACAGGATAACGATATATGTCGGTGTGCTTAGACCTAGCGGTCCAGGCCTGTGATTTAGAAGAAACCGGTTCAGAACGGACCTGTTGAATAGGCTACGGATGCTCAGCCGCCCAAGCAGGATGCTAAAGAGCCGCCGAATTAGGCTCAAGATCTAAGCATGACTCTTGGCAACTAGCTTAATTGTTGGTTGCGCGCTGTATTGGAATTTGAGCCCAGTGAAGCCGTTACGCCGCATAAGCACTTCTAACGAGGTCTTAGAAAAATAGAAAATATGTTCTGGCGGACGAAACATATCGTGCTGCACTAGACTGGCGAAGTCATTGGGCAAAGACCGATGCCGGATATCCGGCGTGGTTAGCAAGAGCAAAGCGTTTGGAGCCATAACTTGGCGCAACGCCTGGAGAAAGTCATCGAGGTCTCGTGCAGACAAATGCTCAATCACTTCACTGCAGTATACGAAGTCGAAGGTACGCCTCGCGGCCGCCATATCCGCGACACCAATGGCTTCAAATCGGGCCTTAGGAAATTGCGGTTGGGCCATGGTGATGGTCTGGCTGTCCACATCAATACCGGTAGCGTCGAAGCCCAAACGGCGAGCTGCTTCTACGGCAAACCCAACATTGCAGCCCACATCGAGGAATGTGCCCGACTTGCGCCAGAAGTTAGTCCAAAAGATACGATTTTTGGCGCGTCGGATTTTCGACCGCAACTTACGCGTGTATTGGGCGGTTTTATGGTAACCGTCGTAAAATTCTGTCAGTTCATCTGCGCTGGGCATGGGCTCAATCCACACCAAATCGCATGTCTGACAGCAGACAAAACTAAATTCGCCCTTAATCGAATCCAAATGGATAACTTGAGGCTTCAAGCATCCATAACACTGCTGATGATCTTGCATACAACCGACTGCCTTATCCTGGGCGGGCATTAACATTTGCCGTGGATTTGTGATGACGCCGCCACTTAAATCATCCGGTCATCACGATACCGCGAATTGCTAGCACAATGGCAGTGGGCAGATAACATCAACACTGACTAACAATTAGGCTATGGGCGAAACTAATGAAAATCTCTTGAGCGGAAGGTGGTTTTGGCGTCAACGCCGCCGGCAGAGTCCGGAACAGCTTGGGGTTCAAGACTATCGGGGAAAGGCGTCAACAGCTCACTGCAATCTTCAGCATGACCGACCACCACATGAATCACTGAGCCTTCGCGCTCTACCACACCTTTAAAACGTAACAATTGGCCATTTAACAGGGCGCTGCGAAAACGCTCCATTACTGATGCCCAAATCACCATGTTGGTATTGCCCGTTTCATCTTCTAGAGTCAGAAAAACCACGCCGCTGGCCGTGCCCGGTCGCTGTCGCCCGGTAACTAGGCCGGCAATGCGGATCATTTGGCCTGGGCGGCAATGAGCTAAGTCTTCGGCCCGTCGGCAGCCTTTAAATGCTGGGTTATCTCTTAACAACGCCATTGGATGAGGCCCTAGGGTCAATCCCGTATAGCGATAGTCATTCAGCATATCTTGACTGGCAGAAGGTTTGTCTAGGCGCACCTGATCATCTGGCACTTGTTCGCCTTGTTGATATGGACGCTCAATAGGCAATAGGGGGCGGATGCCAGAGGCATCCCAGTGCGCTTGGTGACGATTGCCAGACAAATTTTCTAAGGCGCCAGCTCGAGCTAAGAAACTCAGTTGTTGTTCATCCAAGCCTGCCCGTTGGGCAAGAATCTGCGCGTGCTGAATAGATGAAGGTGTTGTTTCTGACTGCTGCACTTGCTCAATACGTAACCCCGCATCGTGGTTTAGGCCTTTTACTAAACGCAAGCCTAGGCGTAGCCGCGGTATGCCGCCAGGCTCGCTTGGCGGTGCCAGGGTATGATCCCATTGGCTGGCTAATACATCGATGGGCAGAGCCTTAACCCCATGGCGCGCAGCATCTTGAAGTAATTGTGAGGCCGAATAAAAACCCATGGGTAAACTATTGAGCAGACCACAATAAAAGGCTGCTGGTTTATGGCATTTAAGCCAGGCAGATATGTATACAAGCAGCGCAAAACTGGCTGCATGAGATTCGGGAAAACCATACTCGCCGAAACCCTTCATCTGATTAAAAATACGTTCGGCAAATTCCTGGCTATGCCCACGTTCACGCATGCCTTTTATTAACTTTTGACCAAAATGATCTAAGCCGCCGCGTTTTTTCCAGGCAGCCATCGCACGGCGTAACTGATCTGCTTCACCAGGGCTAAAGCCGGCTGCAACCATGGCCAGTTCGATCACTTGTTCTTGGAAAATAGGGATGCCCAAGGTGCGTTCGAGCACCATGCGCACCTCGGGGCTAGCATAGCTTACCGGTTCCAACCCCTGTCGCCGACGCAGATACGGATGCACCATATCGCCCTGAATCGGACCTGGGCGCACAATGGCGACCTCAATAACAAGATCATAAAAGTTATGTGGCTTTAATCGCGGCAGCATGGCCATTTGTGCTCTGGACTCAACCTGAAACACACCAACGCTGTCGCCGCGCTGCAGCATTTGGTAGGTCGCTGAGTCTTCAGCTGGAATGTTCTGAATGGTTAGTGGTTGGGCATCGCTGTCTGGATAACTAGCCAGCGCAAGGGCCTTACGAATGGCTGTGAGCATCCCCAAAGCAAGCACATCAATTTTCAACAACCCCAGAGTTTCTAAGTCATCTTTATCCCATTGAATCACCGTGCGATCAGGCATGCTGGCATTTTCAATGGGCACTAACTGATTGAGCGCTCCGCTGGCAATAACAAAGCCGCCGACGTGCTGAGATAAATGCCGAGGAAAGCCAAGAATCGCCTTAAAAAAATACAAAAACTCTTGGGCTTGACGGCTGTCAGGGTCCAGGCCGATCGAGCGCATCCGTTCATTTAACTGATCTTTTTGATCCCACCACGCGAGAGATTTGGACAGTAGTTCAAGTACTCCTGAGTCTAATCCCAACGCCTTTCCAACGTCTCGAATGGCACTGCGAGGACGATATGTAATCAGGGTCGCAGCTAGGGCCGCGCGTTCGCGGCCATAACGTTTGTAGATGTACTGAATCACCTCTTCACGTCGCTCGTGCTCAAAATCCACGTCAATATCCGGGGGCTCTTGACGCTCTTTGGATACAAAACGTTCAAACAGCAAGTGCATACGTGCCGGGTCGACTTCGGTTACAAACAAGCAATAACAGACCGCTGAATTAGCGGCAGAGCCACGCCCTTGGCAGAGTATGTTTTGGCTGCGCGCAAACTGCACAATGTCTTGCACCGTCAAAAAATAATGCTCATATCTGAGCTCTTGAATCAGTATTAGCTCTTTTTCGATTAAACCTCGAGCCTGTTCTGGAATGCCTTCTGGCCAGCGTTCATGGGCGCCTTCATAAGTTAACTGGCGTAAATAAGCCGTAGCGGTGAGGTGGGGTGGCACCAGATCTTCAGGGTACTCATAACGCAGCTCGTCCATACTAAAGTGGCAAAAATCCGCGATAACTGCGCTTTCGTGCAGCATTTCTGCTGGATACAAACGCTGCAGATCTGCCAGGGGGCGTAAGGTACGCTCGCCGTTACAAAATTGACGATAGCCAAGTTCTTGCACTGTGCATCGATATCGAATAGCCGTTAGAACATGCTGCAAGGGTTGGCGTTCATAACAGTGTGTGTGTACATCGTTAGTGGCGACCACCGGCAGATTTAACTCATTAGATAGATGCAACACTCGGCGCGTGCTAGTGATATCCCGACCATCTTGAAATAACCCCAGGGCAATCCAAAGGCGACGAAACAGCGGCCTTAAATATTCACCCGTAGCTTGATTATCGGTACTAGCAGCCTCGCTGGGCAGCCAAATTGCCAAGCACTCTTTCAAGCCCACACTTAAATCTTGGGCGTTTAAAAAATACTTACCTTTTTCGGAGCGCCGCCTTAACTTACTGATAAGGCTTGATATTTGTCCATATGCCGAACGATCAGGCGCCAGTAAGATGAGTCGATTCAGGCTGGCGGCTGAGACGGGAGGCACACTAGTTTGGTCATCTTCGAGAACAAACTCAGCACCGCAGATCAGCTTAATGTTGAGCGCTTGAGCTGTTTTATGTGCCTTAACTAAGCCCGCGTAGGAGCATTCATCGGTAAGGGCAATCGCCTCATAACCTAGTTCGTAAGCACGCTGCACCAACTCTTCAGGATGGGAAGCTCCGCGTAGAAAGCTGTAATTGCTAACACAATGTAATTCGGCAAAGCGGACATCACCATTGGCTTGGGACTGTCCTAGGTTTAAGGGCAGGGCATCTGCTGCCTGGGCTGAATCAGGCGAAGTAACCATGTAAATACCATGATTTTGCTATCAATAAGGCATCAGCAACGGGCTGATTAGCAGATTCGGTTGAACTGGGCGATGCGCAGTACACCCAACATAGAGCGCCCTGACGGTGTAGAGCTACGTAATAGTCCCTTGAGCTCCCAGCATTCAACTCATCTGAGCTTAGTGCCGAGCACGTATTGCCAGCTATGCCCCCTGTCGGGTGATCGATTTGGATTCGTTCTGGCCCCTGTAACAGGTTTAAATCCCTGGCCGCCACCGCACAAGGTGCGTTCAATAACCAAAGCGGACGCTGCCCCATGCGATTGCTCACCACATCGTCGCGCAATTCTTGAGCATTAGATTTGTTACCATGATGGGCGCGCGGCGGCTTAGCCAAATTGGGCACTGCCGCATTGGTAGTATTGTTAAGGGCTGCCAACGAGCTATTGGACCAAGCTTGATCAGGATGATGCTCTGTATGAGCGCACAATCCATAACAGGCGTTAGGTCCGAGGCGGGCATTGAGTTCGTCTACCAATTCATTCACTTGCACGGCAGTTGATTGCGTACTGCCAAACAGATCCATATTCGGCAAGTTTGTTGCTTGAGCGGCTAAAACCGTTAAGCCAACGCTCATAACTTCTTCAGGTAAAGTCTGGGTTTCTAACTTTAAGTTACTGATTTGCATAATTTCTTTTTGACTTTGTACCCCGACAGTAAAGCTCAAATCCACAGCGACGCTTTGGCCGTTAAAAGGCGCAAAATGCCAGCGTAAAGTTGTGCAGCTTAACTGCTGAGCGATTAACCAATGTTGTAGCTGTATTGCCAATTGCGGCATCGGTCCTTGCAACAAAACGCTTTTGCTCAATATGGGTTTAAGCAGATGCATCTGCTCGGCAAATTGTTCATCTGCCCGCAACATCTCGCGCGGCTCGGCAAGATCACCGCTTAACCGCGCCAAATAATCTGTTAGCTGTTTGCCGAAACGTTTGCTGAGACCATTGCGAGGCAATTGCAGCAACTGTCCTAGGATGTAGATCCCCATGCTGTGCAAACGCTCCAAAGCTCGTTCGCTTACGCCTTGATAATTTAGCCCTAAGCTATGCAAGGGCACGGCGGCTAAGTGGCTACTTTGCGCGCGCGCCAGTGCAACGGCGGCTTGCGGGGTAGCCCCTAAGCGCAACGTGCAGGCATGACCCATCTGCCGGCACAAGTTGTCTATCTGGTGTAGCAACGGTTCCTGCCCACCCCATAGGGTCAAGCTGCCCTGAATTTCGACCAAAATGCAGTCTGTAGCCTCAATGCTGATCATGCTGCTGTAGCGATATAGACACTGCGCCAAGGTATCTAAACGGCGCTGCTCGATTTGTTGGTCGCGGCTAAAATATTCCAATTCAGAACTAATGCTGTAGGCGGTGGCCAGAGAGCAGCCCGCAACAATGCCAGCGTCTTGAGCGCGCTGATTTAGATACGCCACTCGCTGTTCATGCAGCACCACTCGAGGCATTACCGGGTCGGTGGGTACAAATACCTCTAATGGTAGATCCGGAAAATAGACTGCTAACCAGAGTAATGAAGAAGCTGTTTGAGACGATGCCATAATCAAATTAAGGTCAAACTAACTAGTGTAAAACCGGACCGTTAGCATCACGCTCAGGTGAGTTAACCGTTGCACTCACGGTCACCTCCACGCTCACATTGTTAGCAGCAGCCTCCTCAGACGCTTGCATAGCCACATCAATAAAAGGTTGCTGGGGTGTCAGATTAGAACGAGTGTGATCGCTTTCATACATAGTGGCCGCTAGCTGTAGCGCGTATTGGTTTTGCTGCCAGCGGCTAAGCAACTGCTGCACACCGGCCATTACGTCATAACGAATGCCTGTGGCCTGGCTAAGAGGGATGTGTAGACCGGTCAGAGGCCAGCCGCCTTTACGCTTGAGAATGTCAATGCTTAGAGTATCTGCGTCTTCACCTGGTTGGAGCGCCATTCGCACCTCAGCCAGACTAGCCTTATTGCTGGCATTTAATGGGCGAAATAACAGGCTTAAAGAGCGGCCGCTGCGGGCAGCTAACTGCAAGCGCCGCGTATCTTTAAGGCTTAGCTGCGGCTCTTCTGGCCACGCCAACACAATGCCACAACATGCAGATTTGCTGCTGCGCTCAATGGCCCATAGCGTATCCGCATGCGTTGTAGTGCGCACAACTAGCTGGTGGCGAAGGTTAATGCCCCAAGCCTGCAACCCCGGCGCGTAAGGCACAAAGGGCGGGTTGACCCACATAACCCACTGTTTCTGACTGATATGTTGAAGTGCCGGAATCAGCAGCCTTAACTCACCGATACCCGCTCTGGGCAAAAGCAATTCTACTAAGCCATCGGTAGGCCACCCCCGACCGGCCAAATGCTGATCTAATAGTGGTTGCCCCGTGGCCACCACGTTATGTTTGTTGACTCTGGCTATGTCTTTACCACGCCATAGCTGAGGGTGATTCAGTAGCTGCTCGGTATAGGCTGTGGTTGGGTCGAGCGCTGATTTGTTTTTATTCAATTTTGGGCAAGACATAAAATGCTCTTCTACCCTTGAGAGGGTTTTTACTATTTCTTTTACTGCCAAGCTGTGCATCGCCAAACGGCAATGGCTGGTTCTTAAGTAGCGGTTAAGGCGTCGGTAACGGCAGTACGCATAACTGTATAAATAAACAGTATCTAATGTACTCACACGGCACACCCGAATCAAGGTGCCTAAAGCAAATTTTCGCTAATTTTACGTTCTCGCCTAACAGTCAGCAGCCGGGCAATTCTCAAGTCCACGCGGCACTTTTGTTACTCATGCAAAGTCTTTTCCGGTATCTTTGCGCTTGCTTGTCAACGCGCAGCAGAACCTCGTCAGTAATAGCCGTTTGGGGAAAAAATGAACTTTGACTATGATCTATTTGTTCTTGGTGCTGGCTCAGGCGGCGTCCGCGCCAGTCGCATTTCCGCATCTTATGGAGCCAAAGTCGCGGTGGCTGAATCTATGTTCTTAGGCGGAACCTGTGTCAACGTCGGCTGCGTTCCGAAAAAGCTTTTTGTTTATGGTTCACATTTCCATGAAGAGTTTGGCGACGCCAAAAGCTATGGCTGGGACGTCTCTCACAGCACTTTCGATTGGCCAACCCTACGCGACAACAAAACCAAGGAAATAGAGCGCTTAAACGGCATTTACGGCAACTTGCTTGATGGCGCCGGCGTGACTCTTTATGAAGAGCATGCCCAGCTCATTGATGCACATACGATTCAGGTGGGCGATCAACAGGTCACCGCGAAGTATATTTTGGTCGCCACCGGCGGCTGGCCAGTGCTGCCAGATATTCCCGGCATAGAGCATGCGATTACATCTAACGAGGCATTCTATTTGCCTGATTTTCCTAAAGAATGTGTCGTTGTTGGTGGCGGCTATATTGCTGTGGAATTTGCCGGCATCTTTGCTGGCTTAGGCGCTAAAACCACACTGATCTATCGCGGCGAAATGTTCTTGCGTGGTTTCGACGATTCTGTGCGAGCCTTTGTTAAAGAAGAACTATTAAAAAAAGGTATTGAACTACGGTTCGAAACCAACGTGACGTCCATCAACAAAGTTAGCTCAGCCGACGGCAACGATCGTTTCCAACTAGACCTCACCACTGGCGCCACACTGGATACAGATTTGGTGCTATATGCCACGGGCCGAGCGCCTAAAACTCAGCATATTGGCTTGGACAAAGCTGGCGTAGCCTTGGGCGCTAACGGCCAGGTACTGGTTGATGATTACTATAAAACCAATATCGACAATATCTATGCCATTGGCGATGTGACCGACCGCATGCAGCTCACCCCGGTAGCCATCGAAGAGGCCATGTGCTTAGCCAGTAATTTGTTCACCGATCAGCCGCCGCGGCATCTGGATTATCGCAACATACCCACTGCGGTGTTTTGCCAGCCCAATATCGGCACTGTGGGGCTGACAGAGGCCGAAGCTGTGGCAGCGCATGCCAACAATCTAGACATTTATGAATCGCGCTTTAAGCCTATGAAGCACACGCTTTCTGGGCGCGATGAGAGCACCCTTATGAAGATGATCGTTCGCCGTAGTGACAATGTAGTTCTAGGCATTCATATGGTTGGCCCTGATGCGGGAGAAATCATTCAGGGTTTGGCTGTTGCCGTTGTTGCTGGAGCCACCAAAGCGCAGTTTGATGCCACGGTTGGTATCCATCCCACGGCTGCAGAAGAGTTCGTCACGTTACGCACTATCAGCAGGAGCGCCTAAGATGCGCAATCAATTCTGGAAGGGACTGATTGTCACCACGTTATTTGCGGCGGCAACGCCGGCCTACGCAAAAAATGTGATTTTGTTCCTTGGCGATGGCATGGGGATCAGCACCGTGACGGCGGCACGGATCTTTGCAGGTCAAGCCGCTGGTGAGTCCGGTGAAGACTACAATCTGGCTTTCGACAAATTTCCGAATGTGGCCCTGATCAAAACCTACAATACCAACGCCCAGGTGCCCGACAGTGCCGGCACCATCAGTGCAATTCTCACCGGACAAAAAACTCGTATCGGGGTGCTGGGGGTTACCGCAGATGTGCCGCGAGACGATTGTGCCGCGACGCTTAAGCATTCCATTCCAACGTTGGCCGAACAGGCAGAGCAAGCGGGGCTGAAAACTGGCGTGATCTCCACGGCGCGGATCACTCATGCAACTCCAGCAGGCATGTATGCTCATACGCCTAATCGCGATTGGGAAAATAGCGCCTCAACACCAGACGATGCACAAGCTCTTGGCTGCGTGGACATTGCACAGCAACTGGTCAGTATGACCGCCGGCGATGGCTTAGATGTCATATTTGGGGGCGGACGCAAAGAATTTATGCCCAACACCATGGACGATCCAGAGTATCCAAGCAGACCTGGCAGCCGCGACGACAGACGTAACTTGATCGAGGAATGGCTCC
>MDTB01201405.1_pt1 | contig 11048 bp, 11 predicted proteins | sample 811161 | NCBI WGS metagenome assembly MDTB01 (sample SAMN05326650, study PRJNA326480) | marine metagenome | isolation source: seawater | place: Mediterranean Sea | collected 2009
CAATTTTATCATCAGCTTGAAGACTAAAACCTGTTGGTGGGACAATCCCAGTTCCAGTCATTAAAAAACAGCCTTGAGCAAAGTCGATCTCCATAAACAGATAGTCTATCAATTCTTCAAAGGAGCGTTTAAGGTTAGCTCTTGTTGTTTCGCCACTAAATATAGATTTGCCATTTCGTTCAATGTTAATAGAAATTTTAGTTTGTTTTGGGAGGTTTTGATCAGTTAAATAAATACCTGGTCCTAAAGCTGTAGAACCTTTATAGCTTTTTGCTTGTGGAAGATAAAGTGGATTTTCCCCTTCAATTGATCGCGAACTCATATCGTTTCCAATGGTATATCCTATTATTGTTTTATTAGGGTGAATCACTAAAGTGAATTCCGGTTCTGGGACATTCCACTTACTGTCTTTTCTAATTCTGACCTTTTGCCCGTGACCTCTAACTCGGTAGGCATTTGATTTAAAGAATAATTCAGGACGTGGAGCATCATATACTCGATCATAAAAATCACTACCACCACTTGATGCTGATTCTTCCATACGAGCAGTTCTGCTTCTGAAATAAGTTACCCCAGCAGCCCATACTTCTTGAGATCCAATAGGTGGAAGTAGTTCGGGATTATTATGCACCTTAAAGCTACTATTTTCTTTTAAATGAGGAATCTCTTGAAGTAATTTTTGATATATATTTTCTTCTAGTAATAAATCTCCAAAAACTCCTCCTTTATAGTCATAATGAACCCCCTTATCCGCAATAATAGTCCCTTCTTTTGTATTATATAGTATCAATTTGATGTAACTTTTTGCTACAAATTACCTTTAAATGTAAAAAAATTATTGAATAATATCTACCTTTAATACAAACAAAGTAATACTTGTGGATTACTTAAAATTTCAGTTTTATCATTTTCATGAAACCAATACAATCAGTTGTTTTTTATAGTATTTGGGTAGGTTTAACATTTTTCGATACAACAGTAATAAAAGACCACCTATTAAGTGAAAAAAATATAGAAAAGGAAAATTGTCAGTTTAAGAGGGGAATACTCTTTTTAATTATAAGTGTGCGAGTTGTCATAAATTTTATTCTAAAGAAGTGTTATCAAAAAGGGTAATTTAAGGCAGCATTTGTTATGAAGAGAACGAAATTTTTATCAACCATGGCAGCATCAGCTGTAGGAGCCGCAATTATTCCAAATATGATTTCATGTCAGGCCACTCCCAAGAAGAGATTGGTTTTAAAAAATTGGGCAGGAAATTACACCTACGTTGCAGCCGAGACCAAATTTCCTGAATCTATTGATGCCTTAATAGATAATTTTAAAGGACTTTCTAAGGCAAAAGCATTAGGTACTAAACATTGCTTTAATGATATTGCAGATACGGTAGGAACGCAATTAAGTACAAAGAACTTGAATGCCATTCTTGAACTTAATGAAAAAGAAAGTTATGTAATTGTTGAATCTGGCATCAAATATGGTTATTTAGGAAAATATCTTCATACTAATGGTTGGGCATTACACAATTTAGCATCGCTACCCCATATTTCTGTGGGCGGTTCTTGTGCTACCTCTACCCACGGTTCTGGAATTAAAAACGGAAATTTAGCAACTGCTATGTTAGGGTTTGAATTATTGACCGCTAATGGAGAATTGCTTTGGGTTGATGCTAAAACCAATGCTGATTTATTTTTTGCAGCTGGGGTAAGTATGGGTGCTCTTGGTATTTTAACTAAAATAAAATTAGCCATTCAACCTACCTTTTATGTGTCACAAAAAGTATATGAAAATTTACCCATGGAAGCCCTTAAAGAAAATTTTGATACCATCATGGGGTCAGGATATAGTGTAAGTTTATTCACTCATTGGTTAGATAAAAATATCAATCAGGTTTGGGTTAAGTCAAGAAAAGATCAAACCCAAGAATTACTAACGGACTGGTTTGGTGCTACAACAGCAACTATTAATTTGCACCCTATCAAGGAGAACTCACCCATAAACTGTACTCCTCAAATGGGGGTAGTGGGACCTTGGCATGAGCGCTTACCTCATTTTAAAATGGATTTCACACCTAGTAATGGAGAAGAATTGCAGTCAGAATTTTTTGTCCCTAGGGGAAAAGCTTATGAGGCCATTATGGCCGTTGAAGCTCTTCATTCAAATATTGAACCCTTGTTATTTGTCAGTGAAATACGCTGTATTGCTGCGGATGATTTTTGGATGAGTACAGCTTACCGAAGAGATAGTGTTGCAATACATTTCACATGGAAACCAAATACATTAGCAGTGATGTCATTTTTACCTAAGCTTGAGGCCGCACTAAAGCCTTTTGATGCACGCCCACATTGGGGTAAAATTTTCACTCTACCTGCTATTAAATTGGTCGATCGGTATCCAAAATTTGACGATTTTTTAAAATTAAAGAACGAACTAGATCCAAAAAATATAATGCAGAATAGATATTTACAAAGATCATTAGCTATTTGATAAAAAATTTTCAACTTAAAACAATTGAAATTTTTCCTCTAATATTCGAATCAATTATATCAGCTCTTTTCGATCTTTATTCAATGTCATTTTTACCATTTTATTGTTTTTTAGTTCTGAGTTTATGACTTGCTCCTTCTTGGTTTCATTGGAATTTACAATATCTCTAGTCGAATTCTTAGGCATTTTGAATGGCGCCTTTATAAACTTAGCAGGCTTCATAATCATGATCGTCGTCACCGCTTCAGCTAAACAAAAGGATTGAACAACTAAAATTAAAAACCACTTTTTTATAAATTACTATTTAAAAATTTCTAACGTTACTAATTATCTTTTTTAACTTATTTAAAATTTTTTTAATGACCTCTTTTTGGAATGAAACAAAAAACCCCTCATGCTATGAGGGGTTAAAAAAAATAAACTTCTTAGTGTTTTAGTTAATTGATTCAACTATTTTTTCACAAATAAATCTTGTATCGAACCCACCAGATATACCTTGTTCATCATAACTTTTTTGAGATTCTTTATAGGTTAGATGATTCATTGCATCTTCTAAAGTAAGAAACCCATCCCATGTCATTACATTATGCTCTCCCCAATTTTTGGGAGAAATTCGGTGCCCAGAAACCCATCCTGCTCTTCCGGCCTGATTTTGTTTCATTTGAGCTACAAAATTCTTTTTGAAAGCTTTTTGACTGTCTAGAAAAAGTTGAGGTTCTTCAGCAAAACCAAAGTTATATAAACTGTATTTTGCTGCTTTTTGTCCAAACGCAGAATCTTGAATATCCCAAACATACATGCCACCTTGGTCTACTTCATAAGAGAGCAACTCCTGAGGTACGCCAAGTTCTTTGCCAGCATTCGCCCACCACGCACCAGAATTTATATAAGATTTTAGATCACTGTATACAATTACAAATTGATACCAATTTCCTTCCAGTAGAGAGTTCAATCTTCCTCCAATTGGAACGGTTGGGTGAATGAACTTTTCTAACGCCCAATAATTAAACTTTCCTTCTTTTACAGCTGTCTTGGCCATCTGAGACATATAGATTTTTTCAACTGCTTCAAACTTTGCTTGATCTTCAGCTTTTACATAGACTAAATGATAAACAGTTATCTGTGAATAAGAAAAAAAGGAAGTTACTATTAAAATAGTGAATAATATTTTTTTCATGCCTGAATTAATTTATGTTTAATCAAATATAAAAATATTGTTTATACGAAACCAGAGTTGTTTAGAATAAGCGTTTAAAAAAAACATAATTTGAACTCAAATCCTCGAATTATTATACTTTTGAAATGTGAATAGATTATATTTCTTTTTTATTATCATTTCTTTATTTTTATTCCATTCGTGTGATAGTGGTATGATAGTCGAATACATTTCAATTGAAAAGTTTAGAGATTTAAAAGGTAGAGTAGTTTCAGATTCTGTTTTTTATTTAAGAGAGAATAGAGACAACGGCAAGCTAAATTTAGAAGTTAAATTCAACGTATTCTTGCTAGACGATAACATAGACTCTATCCAACTTAATTTTCCTGGTGGCACCCCTGAAAAAGTAGTTCAAGAACTAAAACCCACAATTTCCTATGACTCTTATGGACCAAAATCGGTAAATCTAATTTTATCTCAAATTGATACGACCTATTATAATGAAATCATTTCCTATAAAAATGTCATAGATAGTGACGATTATTTGAATATCGTTTATAGAGAATCAAACTGGGGGAGTTATACAAAAACGAAAGATTCTGATTGGCTAGTGCTACCAAATCAGACTTCTGTTATTCTAAAAGAGGAAGAAGTTGAAGAAAACACGGATGCCAAAGTTGCTTCAGCTAAATTTAGTGGATTTGAGGATAAAATGATTCAAGGTTCGATTGAATATTGTGTAGCATTAAAAAATCCTATAAATCTTAATGTAACCCGAGAAAATTACTTCGAGCTATGGTCTGATGATGACCTTCTTTTAAAGGGTTCTAATTTTCAAAATGAGGAATGTTTTACTCGTAACTTTACTTTCGAAGGGAAAAATGAATTTGATCTCAAAATCAAAAGATATCCAGCTTTGACAACTACAAATTGGAAAATTACTACAGCAAGTGCATCAGACACAAATTCTTTTGACGTCTATCAAATTTCAACCAAAGATGAATTGGTTGGTTATGTTGATGTGTCAAGTTCAACAACTGTATATCTTAATTATGAACAGAATGGTAACGATTTCAACTTTGGATTAGGAAATAGCCCTAGTCTACTTTTAGATGGGGATCCAATTACGATTTCCTCAGGACAAAATAAAGTTGTTTTTAGTCTTGTAGATGGCACTCCTTCCTCGTTTATGATTTTTAACAATGAAAATTCTATTGTTCCCAAAACTCTTCCTGAAAATGAATATTACTTGACATTAACCATCAAAAAATTAGAATTAGAAGTATTGAATTAAGCATAAACTATGAATTAACTTAAGAATGTTAATCCCCGCCGACTGGAGGGGATTAAATTTTTAGAAAAAAACTACTGTTTAAAATCAACTAATTCTAAATATAGTCCACCGTGAATTTTTCTGGAGGAAGTTCCATGCTTAGACATCATTTCGTCAACAAAACTAGGTTTTGGATTTGATACATTTTCCGGCGGATTTGGATTAAACCTTTCAAAAATGATATGGCTGACAGGTTTGTATGCGTTATCACTTCTAGCGCTGATTCGATTCAAATCCCAAGCCAGTCTTTGGCCATTTAGAATACTTTCGTTGTGACGAGTTTTAAACCATTTGGTTTCAAAATTTTCATAGTCTTCGTTAAGTTGCTCAATACCCAAAATTAAAGCTTTGTCACCAGTTTTTATCGAGCCTACATCAATAGTTGCGTCAACAGTTTCCATCGTATAGATAGTTGTTTTCTCTCTTAAATCACCTATTTTTTGAAGTCTTGAAATCTCAGAATTTTTCATTTTACCATAATTAGCTTTTCGTATAAAAGTCTGAGCTTCTTTAGGAGTGTTACCAATACTCCAACCCCCATCCATTTGAGCCTTATCTGAGTAAATATTAAATATTATGTAGTCGCACCAAGGAGAAGAACTATTTGGCGGCCATTGCACTCCGTTATCAGCTGGTACCACTTTAAATAAAAACCACCCTACTTTTCGACCCATTTCATGAATTTTCTCATGCACGTTTGACCACATCTTTTCTAATTTGAGGTAGTCGCTTTCAACACCTTCTTTCAAGGTTATTTCTTCCATCACTGCAATTTGGGAAAAGCCCATTTGGAAAACAATAAGGGCTGTAAATACAAATATATTTTTTTTCATTTTGATTTGCTTATGTTTAATTTAAACTCAAACTTAAAAAATTATTGTGAATATTTAAGAGGTTTTGAGTTTAGATAAAACATTACATAAATCCATTGACAGTTTAATTTTCTAAATATAAACTGAAGAATCTCCAAATTTCTTTCTCTATATCTAGATAAATTGGATGACCATGTCCACCATTTATTACCTTATACATCCACACTTGATTATTTGTTTTAGAGTTCATGTATCGATCAATGGCAATTAAGGTCTTATCTTTAGCTGATTTACTTAATATAGTATCTCGTTTCCTTATATCATAATTTATTTGGTGAGTTCTGAAACCAATCATATCAACTGTGGGTAAATAAGCCCCGTAGCCTTGTTGATTTGCCATATCGCCATCCCAAAATGTTATTTGGTCTTGAGTGCCATTTAGCATAAATATTGGGATAGCTTTTGCTTCTTCACACTGATCATAAAATTCCTTCATAAAACAACTTATGATAGGAGCTGCTGCTTTAAAAACACCTTCTGTCTGACAACTTAATAAATTGCAAAAGTCACCACCATTTGAAAAGCCGGTAATAAACACATTATTTTTACTGAGGTTGTATTCATTTTGGAGAAAATGAGTCAGTATCTTCACAAACTTCACATCATTCACTTTAAGGTTTTTGTGAAAATTGTAGCCCACTTGCCAAAAAGCCTTGCCCTTTTCATCCGTAAGGCCCTGTGGATAGCATACAACAAAACCATTTTGATTGGCTATTTGATTGAACTTATTGTCATTATTAATGTTAAGAGCACTGCCAGAATAGCCATGAAAAACAAAAACTAATGGTGCATTCGCTTTTCTGTTTTTTGGAATGTGAATATAATATTCACGTTCAATAGAATCAATGATCACTTTATGGACTCTTTCTTTCTTTGACGCTGAAATTGGTGATTCTTGCGCAATTGCAACATCTAAGAATAAAACTATTGGTATGATACTAAAAATAAAATTTCTCATGTCTCTCTTTTTTGAATAATATTTAAACTTTTTTTTGGTCATTTTGTTGATGATTTATTCATTTTTTATTCAATTTTATTTTTGAGTGGGTTTACAACTTTTCTTTTCTAACCTGTGAAAATAGATTTTGGAATTATATTTACATTAATAAATTAATCCTAAATTACTATCATGCAAACACGAAGGAATTTTATTCATACTACCACACTAGCCGGGCTTTCTCCTTTTATTACTAAAACTAGTTCTTTTTTTGATTCAAAAACTTGTTTAAAAGCTTCACTAAACCCAGTGAGTATAGGACTGAAATGCTCGCCACAAGAACTTCTTGATTTTGCCATTGCCTATAATTTTATAGCAATTAGCCCACCCATAGGAGCTCTTATAAAAATGAATTTGACGGATCAACAAATTTATCTGGCCAAAATGAAGCGTCATAATATTGTTTTTGACTCTGGTGGTCTTCCAGTTGAATTTCGAACATCTGATGAAGTTTTTCAAAAAGGATTCCAATATCTCAAAAATAATATAAAAGCGATAGCCGCTTTGACTATTCCTAGTTTTATCACTTGGATCATGCCTACCCATAAGGAATTAACGTATACACAAAATTTTAATCAACATAAAATCAGATTGCAACAAATTGCAGATGTTTTAAGTCAAGAAGGTTTGCGGTTAGGGCTAGAGTATGTTGGTCCCAAAACACTTATGGCAAGAGACAAATACGCTTTCATTCATACTATATCTGAACTGAGAGAATTAATAAGTGCTGTAGGAATGAACAACTTGGGGTATTTACTTGATAGCTTTCATACATATTGTGCAGAAGATGAGTTTGAGGACATGAATTTTTTAGAAGCCAAAGACATTATTTCAGTTCAAATTAATGATGCTGTTGCTAGCCGGTCTCCTTCAACTCAACTTGACTTTGAACGAGAACTACCGGGGGCTAGTAAGGTGATCGATTTAAAATCATTTATTGAATTTATCCAATCTAAAGCTTACAATGGGGCTGTTAGTGTAGAGCCCTTTAATAAAAAAGTAAACCAAATGGAGACGGCTGCTAAACTTGAAAAAGTAAGAGCTTCTTTAGCTCAAAATGGAATTTAATTTATAATTTAAATAGATTTAAATACCATTAATACTAACAAATATTTTATTCGATATTGCAGTATTAGTCCATTGAGTTCATATTTAACTAAACTTTGCATAGATTGCGTATATAAAGCATTTTTCTTTTCTTTAGTAAATTAATCAAAATCAAATTTATAATGAAAAAACTATTTTCGATAATGCTTTTGTTTTTAAGCTTCACTTTATCTGCACAAGCCTATCAAACTTATTCAATGCATTTTGTAAGAATTGAAGGAGATCTAGAGGCATTTGAAACAGTTCAACAAGTGTACATGCAAAAAGTGGCTCAAAATGCAGTTGACAATGGTGACATTGTCTTTTGGGCTTTTTTACGAAGAGTGACAATGGACAACATAGATGACGAAGAACGAAAAAATTATTTGTTTGTTCAATCGAATACAGATCTTACTGCTATTCTAAGCGACAAAAACGAATGGTGGAACAATGCTAGTTCAATATTATCAAAAGAAGAACAAGCAATTGTTGATGCATTGAGCTCAAAATTCACTTGGGTTTCTGATTCACGACATATTTTTCAAGATGAAATTAGTGTGGTCAAAGGTCTTGGCACGCATATACAATTTAACTTTGCAAGCCCTAAAAATTTAGCTGGTTTTATTACTGAAAATAAGGTGCTTTGGAAAAACTATTTCACAAAAAATATGTCTAAAATGGGAATGGTCAATTGGGGTGTTGGAAGAAAAATTGCTCCTACAGGAATGAATGCTTCTAGTGTATCAACTTGGGATATGTTTGACAGTCTTGAAAATTTAATGAAATATAGAGCTGAATTTTCGCTTCCTCCAGACATTGCTAAAAAATCTAAAATGAGTATTCACAATCCAGATGGATGGAAATATTCTCCTATTTTCAATGCAATTTCCTTTGCAGTACCTGTACAATAAAAAATAACCACCAAAAAATTTTTTAACCCTCTGGTTTATACTAGGGGGTTTTTATATTTAAAAAAATATTTAGCATGAAAATTATTAGAGAATTCAAAGAATTTGCCGTTAGAGGAAACATGATTGAAATGGCTATAGGAATTGTTATTGGTGCATCATTTAATGCCGTAGTTGATGCACTGGTTAAAAATATCTTATTGCCACCTCTGTCTTTACTTTCTGAGGGGGTTAATTTCCAGAAGAAAAAAATTATTTTAAGAAAAGCTACAAATAATTTAAGTGAGGTATCAATTGATTATGGTTTTTTTATCAATACTTTAATTGATTTTATAATTGTTGGTTTTACCATTTTTATCGTGGTTAAATTTTTTAACTCACTCAAGAAGAAATCAGAAGATATTACTGAAAAATCAATTGAGACACCGAAACAAATAGTTCTTTTGACAGAAATTAGAGATTTACTTGAAAATTTAAAAGGATTCTCGAAAGACTCAAATTAACTTAGGAGTGGTATATTTATTTATCAGAGTACTCAAACTATTTTTTATCAATGGATTGGATTAATTTTTTAATATTTTTTAGACCTCTTATTGCAACCATGATTGTCACAAAAAGATACCAACCATAACATAGAACAAAAAAAAGGGTCCAAAAGGGATATTTCATTTTCTTTTGATTTTTGAGATTAGTGAACCGACAAACATACCCAAGGCACTAAGAATGAAACTAAGCACTCCAAATCGATAAGGGCCAATATTTTTGACAATAGTGGATGAAAATGATAAGTCCTGTAGAAATAAATAGGACACAGGAATTAGTGCTCCAATGATAATTGATATTGCAGCTCCTAAAGCACTGGCTTTTTTAAAATAACAGCAGGCAATTAACAGAACACTGATACTGGATAAATAAATGGTGCCAGTCACTTGCATATAAACCCATAAATCGTCACTTAAGGGATACCACAAACCATAGAGTAACAGAAATAATCCAATTCCACAAATAATCATTCGATTATAAAATAAGCCCTTTCTAGAAGACCATTTATTATTGTGTATGGGCGCTAAAAGATCATTATAAATGACAGATGACCATGCAATTAAGTATGAAGAATTAGTAGACATATCTGCCGCCAACATTGCGGCTACAATTATGCCAATCAGTCCCACCGGAATGAGTTGAGCAATCATATTGGGCATTGCCAAAATTTCTTTACCATTTCCAAAGCTGAGCGGTCCAAAAAAATACAATGCACTAATGCCCAAAAAAACAGGGATAACAAAACGCATGAGCATGTAGGGTGAAGTTACTCTATATATTTTTTTGGCAGTATCGCTATCTTTTGCAGAAAGCACTCTTGAGATCATGGTTTGCCAAGTTAATACAGAGGCAAAAGCCACAAGAATATCCAATATCAATCGATCTAAGGTATAGACTGAATTAAGGGAAAGACTCAAGCTGTCTATGCCAAGATATGTCGTGCTTTGCTCTAAAATAGATTGCCAACCCAGTTGGTAAATAAGGATGGCTGTAATTGAGACAAATCCAATACACATCAAAATGAATTGAATATAATCGGTAACTAAAACCGAAACCATCCCGCCAATAACAGTATAGCAACCAACAAAAAGTAAGATTGCTGTCATCAGAAGTTCCAAATAGCCTTCGCCAATACCCATGGTTATACTTAAAAAACTTCCTGCTTGGCGGAGAAATAACCCCATGTTGAGTAACCCTCCAATGAGTATAACTAAACCACTTGCCCATCTAATTTTTTTCCCAAATTTTCTTTCAAAAAGTTCAGGAACAGTAATTACCGCCATGTTTCGTAGCGGTTCAATACAAAATCCGGTTAACCCAACCACGAACATAGACCCACCTAAGGCAATGCCGGGGATGATTCCCTTTAAACCATATTTAAACCCTAACTCAGCATTAGCCATACAAGTAGCTATTCCAAACTCCGTGGCAGCCAAACTAGCAATCCCAAGATAAACATCAACGCCTCTATTGGCTACCAAAAAATGATCTACGTTGGAAACATATTTCCGTAACCAAATGCCGATATAAAAGATGATGCAGAAATAAATGAATATGATAGGACCATCAATAAAAAAATCAAAATTTGTCAAATCAGTTGAGATTTTATGAAATCAACCAATTTTGAGGTGATGATTTGAGAAATCTTTTTTCCTTTTTCCTTTGA
>MDTB01109058.1_pt1 | contig 11047 bp, 11 predicted proteins | sample 811161 | NCBI WGS metagenome assembly MDTB01 (sample SAMN05326650, study PRJNA326480) | marine metagenome | isolation source: seawater | place: Mediterranean Sea | collected 2009
CAACAAATATTAATACAAAACTTTTAAGCAAAGCATCAAAAGTTGTTTCAAACGCAACAGGTTTTCCAGTTCAATTTAATAAAGCTGTTGTTGGAAAAAATGCTTTTGCACATGAGTCAGGGATACATCAAGATGGTATGCTTAAGAATCGTAATACTTATGAGATAATGACCCCAGAAAGCGTTGGTGTAAATAAGACTTCTTTAGTGATGGGTAAACACTCTGGTCGTCATGCATTTAAAGATAAACTTAATGACCTAGGCTATGTTGAAGTGACAGATGATGTTATTCAAATAGCTTTTGGAAAATTTAAAGTTTTAGCTGACAAAAAGAAACATATTTATGACGAAGACATTGCAGCAATAGTTGATGATAGTTTAGTAACAGAGGACAACGTGATAAAATTAAAATCACTTAAAGTTTTTGCTGGTACTGGAGAACCTCAAAAAGCTGAGATGACCCTTGAAGTTTTTGGTGAGGTGAAAAGCGCCTCTGAAACTGGAGATGGACCAGTCGATGCTATATTTAAATGTATAAAAAAACTTTATTCTCACGATGTAAAATTACTTTTATATAATGTGCATGCAGTTACAGAAGGCACTGATGCTCAAGCCACTGTTAGTGTGCGGATAGAAGAAGAAGGCAAAACAACAGTTGGTCAAGCCGCAGATACAGACACATTAGTTGCGTCTGCAAACGCTTATATAAGTGCGTTAAATAAATTAATAATAAAAAGAAAAAAAACAGCGCCAGACCCAAGTTTGAGCGCACAAATATAAGGAGAAAATTAATATGTTTAAAGGATTATCAGGTTTATCGTCTTTATGGTCACAAGATATGGCGATTGATTTAGGAACAGCTAACACTTTGGTTGTTTTAAAAGATCAAGGAGTAGTACTAAACGAACCTTCAGTGGTTGCGGTAATAGAAGACGGTGGTAAAAAATCTGTTCTTGCCGTAGGGGATGAAGCAAAAACAATGTTAGGAAGAACACCAGGTAACATTTCTGCTATTAGGCCGCTTAAAGACGGGGTAATTGCAGATTTCGTGGTAACAGAGGAGATGATTAAACATTTTATTAAAAAAGTGCACAAAAAAAATGCATTTGCTAATCCAAGAATTTTAATTTGTGTGCCTACAGGCTCAACTCCAGTAGAGAGAAAAGCTATTCAAGATTCAGCATTAGCAGCTGGAGCTCGAAAAGTTCAATTAATCGAAGAGCCAATTGCTGCCGCTATTGGAGCTGGTCTACCAATATCCGAAGCTACAGGTTCTATGGTTGTGGATATTGGCGGCGGAACAACAGAAATTGCAGTGATGTCGTTGGGTGGAGTTGTTTATTCTAAATCATTGAGAGTTGCAGGCGACGCACTTGATAGATCAATAATTGATTACATGAGAAAAAAATTAAATCTTTTAATAGGAGACTCTACTGCAGAGAAAATTAAAAAAGAACTTGGTACTGCTATTCCATCTACTCCAAATACTTTTTTAATGAAAGGAAGAGATATAAGATCAGGGACTCCAAAAGAAATAGAGCTAACCGAAAAGGATGCTTGTGAGGCATTGATGCCGATTTTAAATCAAATTCTGGGCGGCATAAAAGAAGCTTTAGAGAACACTCCTCCAGAACTATCAGCTGACTTAATTGATATGGGCCTAGTTCTTACTGGAGGTGGTGCATTGTTAAAAAATATCGATAAATTAATCTCGCAAGACACTGGTTTACCCGTCACTATAGCCGATGATCCATTATCATGTGTAGCTGTAGGAACTGGAAGAGCTTTAGAAAATGAAGAATTGTTTTCTACTATGTTGTCAGAGTATTAATTTGTCTAAAAAAATTAAATGTCTTCAAGTAGAGATGATTTTAGTATAGCTTTCAGATCTGCTCTTTTACAAAAAGGGGCAGCCCAAAGATTTTCGTTAGTTTTTTTAATTTTCATTGCGCTAATAGTATTCTTTTTAGACGCATACAATTTTAGTTATATGAAACCTGTAAGATCGATTATTAATGATGGAATTTACAGGGTTTCATTACTTGCATCATCTCCAACCAGATTTATTCCACAAGCAAAAGGTGGAGTTGCCAATCTATTTAATATTAAAAAAGAAAATGAAAAATTAAAGCAAGAATTACAAATTTACAAACAAAGGGAACTTAATGTTGAGTTTTTGTCTAACCAAAATAAAAATTTAAAAAAAATTTTAGAGTCTGAAGAATCTTATCTAAAAAAGGAGAATATGATTCTTTCAAAAGTTCTAATAGATAAAGGAAGTCCTTTTTTAAAATCGATTATTATTAATAGAGGTTCAAAATCTGGAATTTTAAAAGGAATGCCAGTTATGGATAAAGATTATTTGGTAGGCAGAGTAGTTGAGATTAATTATTTATCTTCAAGAGTTTTACTTTTAAATGATTTAAATAGTAGAATTCCAGTAACTTTTGGTAAAGATGGAGTTCAAGCTATCCTTAAAGGCAATGGAGATAATAGGCCAATATTAGAATATCTCCCAGAAGATTTTATAGTTGAGGAAGGTATAGATGTTTTCACATCAGGAAAAGATGGAATTTTTTTTCCAGGTACACCAATAGGAAAAACTACAGAAAAAGGAGAAGTAAAACTTTTTTCCGAATCTAGTCAATTATCATTTGTAAAGGTTGATCTTTCAAATAAAAACAAAGAGGGATTTTAAATGGCTAGGATAAATATAATGAAAAAATTTGTAAATCTTGGTCCTCTCATTTTTTTATATTATTTATCAATAAGTGAGATAGACAGTCACTTTGAGAATTATTTTGAAATTCTATCATTTAATATACAATTAATTATAATTTATTTTTGGTCTCTTAAAAGACCAGAGGTATTGGGTAACGGACACGTTTTTTTTGCTGGTATAATTAATGACGTAGTTATGGGGATCCCGTTAGGATTGAGCTCTTTGTCTTATTTAATTGTTGCTTTAACTTCTACCTACGTAAAAAATATGACAGTCAATACAAGCATTGCATCAGATTGGTTTACATTCTTTATAGCTATAATATTTTCCAATATGACTTTTTTAATTTTAGCCTCAAATTTTTCTAATATATCTGTTCAATTAATTGATCTTTCCTATAATACTTTTTTTACTGTTATCTTTTTTCCTTTTTTTTGGTTCATATTTAATCTTTACAATTCAATATTAACAACCGGAAAAGATGCTTAATTCAGGTTCAGGCAATACACTCATAAAATCTAAATTAATTAGTAGAAGAATGTTTGTAATGACAGTTTGTAAAGCAGTCGTAGTTGTTGGTGTTCTTGGAAGATTAATTTCACTACAAATTAATGAGAGTAAAAAATACAAAACTTTATCTGATAAAAATAGATTTAGAGAGTGGAAACTAGCTCCAGAAAGAGGAATTATTAAAGATTATTTTGATCGAGAAATTGCATCAAACAAGCAAGTTTATCAAATTCATTTAATTCCAGAAAATTCTCAAAGCATAGAGCAAGTTTTCTTTAGGTTAAAATCAATATTAGATCTAAGTGATAAAAAAATTTTTTTATTAAAGAAAAAAATTGCTAAACAAAAGCCTTGGGAGCCTATAATAATATCTGATAATCTTAATTGGTCAGAGTTTTCTAGAATAAATTTGTTTTTACACGAACTACAAGGAATAGAGCCCATTGTATCAGTAGCTAGAGTTTATAAGGATAATTCCTCTGCTCATGTTCTAGGCTATGTATCGCAGGTGAGTCCAAAAGACTTAAAAGAAAAAAAATATTTAAAAGAAATGTCAGTGCCTGGTATCGCAGTTGGAAAAACTGGCTTGGAGAAAAGATTAGATAAAGAAATAATAGGAAAAGTTGGTTTTCAAAGATATGAAGTAAATGCATATGGAAAAAGAATAAAACAAATCCAAGTTGACCAAGGTCAAGCTGGTAAAAGTTTCAAAACTACACTTGATTTAGATATTCAAAAATTTGCATCTGAATTACTTAAAGATAAAGCAGCTTCAGTATGTGTGATGAACATTTACAATGGGGATATTGTATCACTAGTTTCCTCACCAATTTTTGACCCTAATGCTTTTGTGCATGGAGTAGAAAAAAAATATTGGAATAATCTAATTAAGAATAAGAAAAAACCTCTTATAAATAAAGCTATCTCTGGCCTGTATCCTCCAGGCTCAACAATTAAAACACTTGTAGCTCTTAGTGCATTGGAGAATAATATTATTCGTCCTCTTAATACAGTTAAATGCACTGGTAAAATCGAGTTGTTTGGAGAAAAGTTTCATTGTTGGAAAAAAAAAGGACACGGAACAGTGAATATGAGATCAGCAATCAAAAGATCCTGTGACGTCTACTTCTACGAAGTTGCAAGAAGATTGGGTGTCGACCGATTATCAGAAACAGCTAAAAATTTTGGTTTGGGAAAAAGAGTCTTAAGAGATTTTGCTGAAGAACGGTCAGGGGTAGTTCCAAGCACAACTTGGAAAAAAAAATACATTGGCCAAAATTGGTATCTTGGAGAAACTTTACACTCTGGTATTGGTCAAGGTTATTTTCAGAGCACTCCAATTCAGCTTTGTTTGATGACTGCCCAAATAGCTAATGGCGGTTTTGAAATAAAGCCAAGAATAATATTTGATAAAGAGAAAAATAATTTAAAAGAATATTTGAAATTTAAAAACGAAAATCCCGATCAGCCTTTACCTCAAGATTTATTAGTATCAAATTTTGACTTAAAACCTCTATTTAAAAACCAAGAAAATATCAAAATTATTAAAGACGCTATGTATTCTTCTACAAATGAGCCAGGCGGAACTTCCTATAGATCAAGGTTAGAAGACACAAGATTTACTTTTGCTGGAAAGACTGGTTCATCTCAAATCAAAAGATTTACTGAAGCCCAAAGAGAGGCCGAAGTAAAACAAGAGAGCTTGGATTATAAAGATAGAGATCATGCTTTGTTTATTGCTTATGCGCCAGTAAAAGATCCAAAATATGCAATAAGTGTTGTTGTTGAACACGGAGGATCTGGTAGTAAAGCGGCGGCACCAATAGCAAAACAAGTTATAAAAAAAGTTTTAGAACGTGATGCTTCAAGAAATAGCGCAAATGATTTAATAGGAGATCCAGTTTAATGTTTCAACCAAGATCCATTCAATCCTCCCTAAGCTTTAAGGATAAATTGTATTCTATTGACTATATTTTGGTGTTAAGTATTTTAATATTGGGTGTTGTTAGCATGTTCGCTATGTATTCTACTGACGGAGGGGAATTTAAATATCATACCAAAAGTCATATAGTTAGATTTTCAGTTTTTTTTCTATTATTTATTATTTTATCTTTTATTCAAATCCGACTTTGGCATAGCACTAGTTATATAATCTATTTTATTTTCTTTTTGTTATTATTGGCTGTTAAATATTTTGGTTTAACCTCCTCAGGCTCTCAAAGGTGGTTAAATCTTTATTTTATGAATTTGCAACCTTCTGAATTGATGAAGGTAGGTTTAATCTTATTTTTAGCGAAGTACTATCACAGAGTTTCTATCGAAAATATAAATACACTAAAATTTTTATTCCTTCCTATAATTGTGTTAATTGCACCTGTTTTGTTGGTGATCATGCAACCAGATCTTGGTACCTCTATTTTGATAGCTGCAGGAGGCGTTGTTGTAGCCTGGTTAGCAGGAGTAAGATTTAAATTTTTTGCATATGCTTTTTTAATTTTAGTTGCTTTACTTCCTATAGCTATTTCATTTTTAAAACCATATCAAAAATCAAGAATATTAACTTTTTTAAATCCAGACAGAGACCCACTTGGAGCTGGATATCAAATTATACAATCTAAAATAGCTATTGGTTCTGGAGGTATGTTTGGAAAAGGTTTTTTGAATGGGTCTCAAAGTTACTTAGATTATTTACCTGAGAAACACACTGATTTTATATTTACTTTATTTTCTGAAGAATTTGGTTTTTTTGGGTCAGTATTTATTTTATTACTTTATGGAGTCATAGTTTCAAGAATTATAAAAATTGGAAATATAACAAGAAGTAATTTTGGTAAACTTTATTGTTATAGTTTTGGTACTGCATTTTTTATATATGTGGTGGTTAATATGGGCATGGTACTTGGTTTATTGCCTATTGTTGGGTCTCCATTACCAATCATGTCTTACGGAGGATCCTCTATGATGGCTATGATGTTTGGATTAGGTGTAGTTATGTCCTGTAATGTTTATAAAGATACCCCAGTTAATTAAAAAAAACCTATAATGGTCTAAATATTTTTTTAAAAAGAGCTTGTTAAAATAACCGATTGGTGGTTAAATTATAATAATATTATGTTCGGAGATAAGAAAAAAATTAAAGATAGCGAAAGATCACTAATTAGTGAAACAGTAAGCATTGAAGGAACTATAAATAGTTCAGGATCTATCGATGTTGCTGGGCTCATTAAAGGCCCTGTGATTTCAAAAGAAATAGTAATAAGAGAAACTGGTTCAGTAACTGGCACAATAGAAGCAGACAGAGTTGAAATTTATGGACACATGGACGGAAAAATTTCAGGAGATGATGTAGTTGTAGGAAGCACTGGTACCGTTAAGGGCGATATTGAATTTGCGAATAATTTAAAAACTGAAAATGGTGCCGATATAGATGGGTACATTAAAAAAACACAAGGATCAAAATCTAAACTTGCACCTGATTTCTTATTCAGCAAGAGTAAAGAAGATAAGAAAACAAAAGAAAATGGTGGATCTGAAACAGTTGTAAATAAAGAATCGGTTATCTAGACTAATCTACCGCACTACTAAATCTTTAAACTTTGCATTATAAATTTCCTATGGAAAAATATAAATGTAAATCTGTTGGCATTATCGGCTCAGGGATACAAGGCGTTTGTGTAGGACTCCAATTAATTAAAAAAGGGGTTCCGGTTACAATTTTCGATCGTCAAGACCCATTATCCATAGAATTTAAATCAGCTTCTTACGGTAACGCAGGACATTTCTCTCCATATGCGGTTCTTCAATTTAATAGACCAGATGTTTTATCCGATGTCCCAAAAATGCTTTTGAGTTCTGATGGGCCTCTTGCATTAAAATGGAATTATATACCAAAGATGTATAATTGGTTTTTTCATTATTTAAAAAATTTTAATAAAAAATCCATGCTCCATACTGCTAAATATATGCACCAAATTTTAAATTTATCAAATGATGCTTATGAAGAAATTTTTAAAGAAATCGATATTACAAATTTAGTTGAAAAAAAAGGAATTATATATGTTTGGACAAATAAAAATCTCAGAAGCAGAGAATTAGAAATAAAAGTAAGAAATGATTTGGGAATTAAACAAAAATTATTAACTCAAAAACAAATTTTAGAATTAGAGCCAAACTTAAAACCAGTTTTTGATGCTGGTGTAATCTATGAGACAGCTATGCACGCAAGAGATCCCCACGGAATTTTGAAAGAGATATTTAAATTATTTTTAAAAAAAGGTGGAAAATTTATTCAAGAAAATATTACAGAAATAAAACAAATCGGAGAAAATCAAACAATTATTAGATCTGGAAAAGAAGAATATAAATTTGAAAAATCAGTAATTGCATCTGGAGCATTTTCAAAAAATTTAACTGATCAATTAGGAGAAAACATCCCTTTAGACACTGAAAGAGGCTATCATGTTCATTTTAAAGATATGGATAATCTAATTTCTAGGCCAGTAATTTTTTTAGATAGAGGATTTGGAATGACACCGATGAATCAGGGCTTAAGAGCCGTGGGAACTGTAGAGTTAGGTGGGTTAAAAAATCCACCATCTAAAAAAAGAATTCAGTACATAATTAATTGCGCTAAAGAACTTTTGCCTCAACTTGGGGAGCATGAAGATGAATGGTTAGGATTTCGACCAACACTGCCTGATTTTTTACCTATATTAGGCCCATCATTAAAGAATAAGAATATTATTTATGCGTTTGGCCATCATCATTTAGGCTGGACATTAGGAGCAGTTACAGGCAAAATTGTTTCAGGGATAGTTGCTGGAGAAAAAACCAATTTGGATTTATCTCCATACAGCTCTAAAAGATTTAATTAGGAATTTTTTGTCAAAAAATTACTTAGCCTATACATTGCTTATCTTCGCAACTTTTTGTTGGTCAGGAAACTTTATAGTTGGAAAATTTGCTTATTTGTTTGAAGTGCCTCCATTAACTCTAAACTTTTTTAGATGGGTTTCAGTTTGGTTAATTTTACTGCCTTTGACTTATAAAGAAATTTACAACAATTTTTCTTACATTAAAAAATACTGGATCGTAATAAGCTTTATGGGAATTATAACCATTAGCACATTTAATTCAGTTGTTTATTTTGCCCTAACATATACGCAAGTAATAAATGCTGTTCTAGTTCTTTCAGCGATTCCTGCAGTTACAATTATTCTTTCATCTTTAATGCATGTTGATAAAACAAATAAATTTCAACTATTAGGATTAATATTATCTATTATAGGAATTAGCGCAATTATTTCGAATGCAGATATTCAAAAAATAATTGCCCTTAGTTTTAACAAAGGTGATTTATGGATGTTAGTTTGTGTATTTACTTGGGCCCTTTATTCTACTTTGTTAAAGAAACATAAATTTAAATTTTCTCAATTTACATTAATTCAATTAATGGTAACTGTTGGAATTATATTTTTAATTCCGCAATTCTTTTATGAAAAATCAATGGGGTTAGAAGTAAGTTTCAACAAACCTTTTTTTACAATTCTTTTTTATGTGGTCATTTTTCCAGCTTTGGCAGCTTATTATTGTTGGCAAAAAGGCATAGAAATAGTTGGCCCAAACAGAGCTACGATGTTTATTCAATTAATGCCATTGTTAAGTGCGGTACTAGCTATAATAATATTTAGAGAAAAATTTGAATTATATCACTTTATAGGAGCCTTGTTTATTTTGACTGGTATTTATTTATCGAACAGGAAAGTAAATGTTTAAAGTTGCAGTTTTGGATGATTATCAAGATATATTTAATCAAATAATTGATACTCAAAAATTCAAGGGCAAATATGAATTTAAAGTTTTTAATGAGACATTTTTAGATGAAAAAGAGGCGATAGTTGCCCTCGAGAAATTTGATGCACTTTTTATAATGCGAGAGAGAACTCCTATGACAAAGTCCTTGATAAGTTCTTTACCAAATTTAAAATATATTATGACTTCAGGCATGAGAAATAACGCTATTGATTTAGAAACAGCAAAAAAAAATAAAATATTAGTTTGTGGAACAGACATTAATTCTAATCCTGCAGCAGAGGTTACTTGGGCTTTAATATTAGGTTTATTCAGAAATATGAAACAAGAGGTAGACAATATGTTTCAAGGTTATTGGCAATCTACAATTGGTTTAGAACTAAAAGGAAAACTTCTGGGTTTAATTGGATTGGGAAAGATTGGAACTCAAGTTGCAAAAGTGGCCAAAGCTTTTGGTATGGAGGTTTGTGCTTGGAGTGAAAATTTAAATTTAACCCATGCAAATGAAACTGGAGTACTTCCAATGACAAAAGAGGATTTATTTAAAAATTCAGACATTATCTCAATCCATGTTGTTTTTGGGGAAAGATATAAAAATTTAATTACAAAGAATGAATTAAATATTATGAAAAAGTCATCTTTTTTAATAAATACTTCGAGAGGTCCAATTATTAATGAAGAGGATCTAGTTGATGCATTAAAAAATGAGACTATAGCTGGTGTTGGACTTGATGTTTATAATAAAGAGCCTCTGCCACAAGATCATAAACTAAGATTTTTCCCCAATGCTTTGCTTCTGCCCCATATCGGGTACGTAACGGCAGAAAATTATTCAAAATTCTATAATCAAATGATCGAAAATCTTGAAAGCTGCCTAAATAATAAGCCTTTAAGGGAGATTTCATAAGATATACTCTTCTATTGTAGGTTGTATTTGATATACTCATAATGAACGGAATTATTGTATTTATGTTTGCATAAATTCAATAACCTAAAAGAAATTTGAGAGGGAATATGCGTAAAATTTTAGTTTTATTAACAACAATATTTTTATTGAACGGTTGTGCAGAGTCCGTAGCTCTTCTTGGTACCTCGATTGGTGGAGCTACAAATGGAAAAGTAATTCAATCTTCATTAACTTCATCAATTAGCTATGGAGTAAAAAGACAAACAGGGAAAGGTCCGTTAGAGCATGTAAAAGCATACGCTGAAAAAATGAATCCTGAGAAAAAAAAAGAGACATGCATAGATTTTCTCGAAAAAACCAATTCAGAAATTTGTGCGATTATAAAAAGACGACTTATTTTGACGAAATCAAAAATAAAATTCTTAAATCAAACCAACTAAAGACAAATCTTCAAACATAAAACACAGGTTTAAACTACTATAAGTTGTGTTAATAAAAATTATAGGGTTAAAAATAAACTTTCATTTAAGTAGGAAGCAGATATACGAAGCAAATTAAAGCAAATCAATTAATTATGAGAAAAGTAACTTTTTTACTAACGGCACTACTTTTTCTAAATGGATGTGCCGAGTCTGTGGCTTTATTAGGCAGTTCAGTCGGAGGAGCGTCTAGTGGAAAGATACTTCAATCTTCATTAACTTCTTCAATAAGTTACGGAGTAAAATATAAAACAGGAAAAACGCCTATAGGTCATATGCTTACGTATGCAGAGGAAAAAAATCCTGAAAAAAAGAAAGAGACGTGCTTTTCTTTTATTGAAAGCACAAGATCAGAATTTTGTACAATTGCTAAGAACCAAATATCTTTGACTAAAACTGCTGTTAAAGATAAAGCGTTAATAATTGCTATGAAGTATCCTAAAACAAAAGATGTAATTTTAGAGAAAGAAAAAGATTTGATTAGCAGTTTTTTTCAATCGAAAAGATCTCCTAGAAACCTTGCAATAGTTTTTCAAAATGAAATGAAAAAAAAGGGAGTTTCATGGCCTCAATCAAATAAATCAAGGCCATAAATTAATTACTAAGCAGCTAATGCTTG
>MDTB01165356.1_pt1 | contig 11046 bp, 11 predicted proteins | sample 811161 | NCBI WGS metagenome assembly MDTB01 (sample SAMN05326650, study PRJNA326480) | marine metagenome | isolation source: seawater | place: Mediterranean Sea | collected 2009
CAAAAAATTGTTGAAAATGAAACTAAAATTTTAGTTGGAACTCAGCTAATATCAAAGGGTTTTCATTTTCCAAATTTAAATTGTATAGTAATATTAGACATAGATTTAGCCTCTAGAGGTTTTGATATAAGAAGTGTAGAAAAAACTGTGCAGCTATATCATCAATTATCAGGGCGCGCTGGAAGAGAAGGCAAACCTTCAAAAGTATATTTTCAAACAATTAATAAAAAAAATAATATAATACCTCAAATTATAAATCCCGATCCATATATATTTTTAGAAAAAGAACTTGAATTGAGAAAAAAATTCAAATTACCACCTTTCGAGAGGTTTGTGTCAATAATAATAAGCTGTACAGATGCCCCACTGTCAGAAAAAATTGCATTTGATCTTGTGACATTACTTAAAAAAAAAACTCAAGGAAATATTTTAGGTCCTGTTAATGCGCCTATTTATAAAATTAGAGGCAAATACAGAAATAGAATACTTATAAGATCAAATAAAAATATAAATATTCAACAACAAATACAAAATATTATAAAAAATTTTAAACTACCAGCTCAAATAAAACTTTCAGTTGATGTTGATCCAATAAACTTCAATTAATAAAGAAAAAAAAGCACTTTTTTTTCACCTGCAGCTTGATCGCATCTGGGCTATATGCTAGTTATTCGGAAAATTTAATCGCAAATTATAACTAACTTGAAAATATTAACACAAAATGTCCTTTAACAGTTATTCTCAAGCTTTGTACGAATTATCGATCGAGAATAACGTAACCGATGAAATTCAAAATCAAGCTAAATCCATTATAAAATCCCTTGAAACAATAAAAGAATTTAACGCTTTTATTAAGAATCCTCTTTTTAAACAAGCTGATCAAACTGAAATATTAAATGCTTTTATAAAAGAATTTAAATTAAATCCTACACTAGGTAAATTTTTAAAATTTTTAGTAAGTAAGCGAAGACTTTTTTATTTAGATAAAATTTTAAAAGATTTTATTTTATATTGCTCTTTCAAAAGAGGCGAAGTAGAAGCAAAACTAATATCAGCCAAAGATCTTAAAGATGAAGAATTAGACAAAATTAAAAATGATCTTTTTGCTAAGTTTGGTTCAAAGATCAACTTAAACTATGAAGTAGATGAAGATTTAATCTCAGGACTAGTAATTCAGGTTGGAAGTATAATGATTGACAATTCTATGAAAAATAAACTTAAAAAAATTAAATCCCAAATGATAGAGGTCTAAATGGATATTAACCCCTCAGAAGTAACTAAAATATTAAAAGAGCAAATCAAAAAATTTGGAGATAAATCAGAGGTCACTGAGATTGGGCAAGTTTTATCTGTTGGTGATGGTATCGCTAGAATTTATGGTCTCGACAATGTCCAAGCTGGAGAGATGGTTGAATTTTCTGATGGTTCAAAGGGAATGGCATTAAACCTTGAAAGTGATAATGTTGGAGTTGTTATCTTTGGAGATGATAGAGCAGTTAAGGAGGGCGACACAGTCAAAAGAACTGGTGCAATTGTTGATACACCTGTTGGAAAAGAATTATTAGGCAGAGTGGTAGATGGTTTGGGAAATCCTATAGATGGAAAAGGTTCATTAGATAAAAAAGTAAAAAGGTCTAGAGTTGAAGTAAAAGCTCCTGGAATAATTCCACGTAAATCAGTTAATGAACCCATGCAAACTGGATTAAAATCAATTGATAGCTTAGTTCCGATTGGAAGAGGACAAAGAGAACTTATAATCGGAGATAGACAAACTGGAAAAACAGCTGTTGCTATCGATACTATAATTAATCAAAAAAAAGTAAACGAATCTCAAGGTGAGAAACAAAAATTATACTGTGTTTATGTTGCAATTGGTCAAAAAAGATCAACAGTTAGACAAATTGAAAAAACTTTAGAAGAAGCTGGTGCGATGGAGTATACAACTATAGTCGCCGCTACCGCATCTGATGCCGCACCACTTCAATTTTTAGCACCCTATACAGGTTGTGCCATGGGCGAATATTTCAGAGATAATGGAATGCATGCCTTAATTATTTACGATGATTTATCAAAACAAGCTGTTGCATACAGACAAATGTCTTTACTTTTGAGACGGCCTCCAGGAAGAGAAGCTTACCCCGGAGATGTATTTTACTTACATAGTAGACTACTTGAAAGAGCTGCAAAACTTGGAGATGAACATGGTGGAGGATCTTTGACAGCTCTTCCTATCATTGAGACACAAGGTGGTGATGTATCAGCATTTATCCCTACGAATGTAATTTCAATTACAGATGGACAAATTTTTTTAGAAACAGAGTTATTTAATCAAGGAATTAGACCAGCAATTAATGTAGGTCTCTCTGTTTCAAGAGTTGGATCTTCAGCTCAAACTAAAGCTATGAAAAGCGTATCTGGATCTATGAAACTTGAATTAGCCCAGTATAGAGAAATGGCAGCTTTTGCTCAATTTGGATCAGACTTAGATGCATCTACTCAAAAATTATTAAATAGGGGGGCAAAACTTACAGAGCTTTTAAAACAAAAACAATATTCACCAATGACAGTTGCTGAGCAAGTAATTTCAATTTTCTGCGGTGTTAAGGGATATTTAGATGATGTTGATCAGAAAAATATCGCAAGATTTGAAACAAATATTATTGCAAAATGTAAATCAGAAAAACCTGAGATAATTGATACAATTTCCTCATCTGGAAAGCTTGATGAAGAAAGTGAAAAATTAGTAAAAGAAATTATTCTAGATCTAAAGAAAAATTTTAATTGAAATGGCAAGCTTAGACGATTTAAAAAAAAGAATATCAAGTGTTAAATCTACTCAAAAGATTACTAAAGCAATGAAAATGGTTGCTGCGGCAAAATTAAGAAGAGCACAAGAAAATGCAGAACGTGGAAGACCGTACTCTGAAAAAATGAACAATATTATACTTAATCTTTCAAATGGTTTATCAGATTTTGAAAATGCTCCAAAACTTCTAGCTGGAACAGGCCATGATAAAGTGCATCTTTGTGTTGTGATGACAGCAGATAGAGGATTATGTGGTGGATTTAATTCAAATATAATAAAAAAAGCAAAGGTTTTTTTTCAGAAAGTTTCTGATAGTGGTAAGGAATTAAAGATAATCACTGTTGGATCAAAAGGATACGATCAACTTAAGAGATTTCATAAAGATAAAATTATTGAAAGAATTTCTTTTAAAGAGTCAAAAAATACAAATTATTTTGATGCTGATAAAGTTGGAAGGATTATAATTGAAATGTTTGAAAAAAAAGAATTTGATATATGTACAATTTTTTATAATCAATTTAAAAATGTCATAACGCAGATACCCCAGGAACAGCAAATAATCCCACTGAAAACTTCTGATAAAACAGATGAGCAATCAAAGCAAAATTATGAATTTGAGCCAGATGAAGATGAGATATTATCACATTTATTACCTAAAAATATTTCTACTCAAATTTTTAAAGCAATGTTAGAAAATTCAGCTAGTGAACAAGGCTCAAGAATGAGCGCGATGGATAACGCAACCCGAAATGCAGGTGAGATGGTTGACAAACTAACTATTGAGTATAATAGAAGTCGTCAGGCAGCAATTACAAAAGAATTAATTGAAATAATATCAGGAGCAGAAAGTTTATAATATGAAAAAAGGAAATATCACTCAAATTATTGGAGCAGTAGTTGACGTCAAATTTGATGGAGAGTTACCAGAAATCTTAACAGCACTAGAATGTAATAATAATGGTAACAGACTTGTGTTAGAAGTAGCGCAACATCTAGGTGAGTCAAGTGTGAGGACAATAGCTATGGATGCAACAGAGGGTCTTAAAAGAGGGGATGAAGTTATAGATACTGGCTCTCCAATCAAAGTTCCTGTTGGACCTGAAACACTAGGCAGAATTATCAATGTAATAGGTGAACCAATTGATGAAAAGGGAGATGTAAAGACTAGTGAAAGCTGGCCAATTCACAGAGCAGCACCTAAATTTAATGACCAATCAACTGAAACAGAAATATTAGTGACTGGCATAAAAGTTATTGACCTTTTAGCACCTTATGCAAAAGGTGGAAAAATAGGCTTATTTGGAGGTGCGGGAGTAGGAAAAACTGTACTTATTATGGAATTAATTAACAACGTTGCAAAAGCTCATGGTGGTTTCTCAGTTTTTGCTGGAGTGGGAGAAAGAACCAGAGAAGGAAACGACCTCTATCATGAAATGATAGAGTCAGGTGTTATAAAACCAGAGGGAAAAGGATCAAAGGCCGCGCTTATATATGGACAAATGAATGAACCACCTGGTGCAAGAGCTAGGGTAGCTTTAACAGGCTTGACAGTTGCGGAGTACTTTAGAGATCAAGAAGGACAAGACGTTCTTTTCTTTGTCGACAATATATTTAGATTTACACAAGCTGGCTCAGAGGTATCAGCCTTACTTGGCAGAATTCCTTCGGCAGTTGGATATCAACCAACTTTAGCTACAGATATGGGAAATTTACAAGAGAGAATTACTACCACAAATAAAGGATCAATTACCTCTGTTCAGGCAATTTACGTACCTGCCGATGACTTAACAGATCCTGCGCCTGCCACGTCTTTTGCTCATTTAGACGCAACAACTGTACTATCAAGACAAATTGCTGAAATTGGTATTTATCCTGCAGTTGACCCTTTAGATTCAACGTCTAGAATTTTAGATCCACGTATAGTTGGTGATGAGCATTACAGAGTCGCAAGAGAAGTTCAAAAAATTTTGCAAACATATAAATCTCTTCAAGATATTATCGCAATTCTTGGTATGGATGAATTATCTGAAGAGGATAAGTTAATAGTTGCTAGAGCAAGAAAAATACAAAGGTTTTTATCTCAACCGTTTTTCGTAGCAGAAGTTTTCACTGGTTCTCCAGGGAAACTTGTTGATTTAGACTCAACCATTAAAGGATTTGATGCAATATGCAAAGGTGATTACGATCATTTACCCGAGGCAGCTTTTTATATGGTTGGCACAATTGAAGAAGCTGTTCAAAAAGCTGAAAAAATGGCGAAGGAAGCAGCAGCCTAAATGGATCAATTTAATTTAGAAATTGTAAGTCCAGAAAAATCTTTTTTAAAAAAAAACGATACTGAGGAAGTGGTTATTCCAGCTATTGAGGGTTATATGGGTATACTAAAAGATCATATTCCTTTAATTTCCTTCTTAAAACCTGGATTTGTTGATGTTAAAACTCAAAATGAAACCTTAAATTTCTATGTGGATGATGGTATCGTTGAATTTAAAGACAATACTTTGTCGATACTTACAAGCAGTATTTTTGAATTAAAAGAAATAGATAAAAATAAAGTAGATAAAATTTTAAAAGATGCTGAGAAAGGATTAAAAAAAGAAAGTATTAAAGATCAAGAAAGATTTATATTAGACCAAAAAATTGAGGTTTTAAATTCTATAAAGTCTAATTAAAAAATAATTTTTTTAACTTCAGTTTTCAGGTTTTTGTATACGTCAGTTTTGAAGTCCACAACCCATTTAGTAATTTCATTCAAGTCAATCCATCTCCACTCTGAAAACTCTGGTTTTTTTGTCTTAATATTAATCTCTGTATCGTTACCTTTAAATCTCATACAAAACCATTTCTGCTTTTGCCCTTTGTATTTACCTCTCCAAATTATCCCAAGAAGACTTTTGGGTAAAAAATATGTTTGATAACCTTCAATCTCTTTTATTAAATCTACATTTTTTACACCCGTCTCTTCTTCAAGTTCTCTCAGCGCTGCATCTAAAAATTTTTCATTTTTATCTACACCACCTTGTGGCATTTGCCAATAATTGTTGGGATTATCTAATCTTTTGGCCACAAAAACTTTATTTTCTTTGTTTAAAAGAATAATACCTACACCTATTCTTAAAGGTAAATTTTTAAATTTTTCTTGCATAAAATTATCCAGTGAATAATTTTCTAGCAAATTTAAGTTGATTGTCGTTTTCCGAAAGAATTCTAAAATCATCAGTCTCTTCTTCCACAGTTATATCTGGTATTACTCCAACTTCTGAAATCGATTTTCCGGATGGTAAATAATATTTTGAAATAGTTAATCTAATTGCGCCACGATTCTTTAAAGGTATAATTGATTGCACCGAACCTTTTCCGTAACTTTTCTCACCAACTAATACTGCTCGTTTGTGATCTTTTAGAGCCCCTGCAACTATCTCTGATGCTGATGCAGAACCCTTATTAATTAAAACTATAAGAGCTTTACCATTAATAATGTCACCCTCTCTTGCAAACCATTTTTGATTTTCATTTTTTTTTCTTCCTTTGGTCGATACTATTTCGCCGTCATCTAAAAAAAAATCTGATATCTTAATTGCTTGGCCTAGTAACCCACCTGGATTATTTCTTAAATCTAAAATATAGCCTTCTATCTTTTTATTTTTTTTAAATTCTTTAATCTTCTTTTTAATTTGGTCATCACTATTTTCATTAAATGATGTGAGACGAATGTATCCAATTTTTTTATCAAGCACCTCAGATTTAACAGATGCAACCTGAATAATCTCTCTAGTTATATTAAAAACTAATGATTTTCTTAAACCGATTCTTCTTATAGTAATTTCTAAAGTTGACCCGACCGGGCCTCTCATTAATTCAACTGCCTCATTCAATGTTTTTCCTTGAACTTGAGTATCATTTATTTTGACAATGTAATCTCCAGCCTTAACTCCTTCTCTCTCAGCAGGTGAATTATCGAGAGGTGATATAACTTTCACAACACCTGCTTCCATACCTACTTCTATGCCCAAACCCCCAAACTCACCTTTGGTTTCTGTTTGCATTTCTTCAAGATTTTTTGGAGACATATAAGACGAATATGGATCTAATGATTGTAATACACCATTAATTGCCGCATCCATAGTGTCTGATTGATCTACTTCTTCTACATATTCTTTATTTATTTTATCTAAAACTTCTCCAAAAAGATCTATTTTATCATAAACTGTTTCTTCTTGAGAGCTAACTTTTCCAAAAAATAAAATAGAAAAAATTATAAGAGTAAATATTCTTTTGTTGCTCATTAAACAATTACTCTTTCTTTAGGAATTAATTCAGACCATATTTTTTCAAGCTCATAGAATTTTCTTTTTTCCGGATTAAAAATATGAACAATAATATCAATTCCATCAACAAGCTTCCACTCAGTGCTGTCTCTTCCTTCAATTCTACATTGACTTAATCCATTTTCTTTAAATTGGTCTAATACTTGTTCTGATAATGACTGGATATGTCTTGAAGAAGTTCCACTTGCTATGATCATATAATCTGCAATTGACGATTTATCTTTTAGGTCAATCGAAACTATATCAAGTGCTTTATTGTTATCTAGAGTTTCTATTATTAATTTTTTAAGATTGGTTTTTTTGACCATTAATTACTAATCATATCAAAAATTTCTAATTTTAGAAGATGAAATGTTAACCTTTTTAAAGTCAACGTAAATAAGACCTTTATTTTTAAATGATTTATATGCAAGGGATTTTTTAGCCTTTGCTTTGAAACTACTTCTATCAAAAACTACTATTTTACATATTTTTGGTATATTTTTCCAATTATTCCATTTGTGGAAAGTTATTAAATTATCTGCTCCCAGTAAAAAATATATTTCATTTTTTTTACTTTTATTCTTAAAATGTTTTATTAGCTTTATAGTCTTATTTGAATTGATTTTTTTTTCAAAAAAACCAATTTTAATATATTTTTCTTTCTTTGTTAAAATTTTTGAAAGTTTAATTCTTTTGTTTAAATTAAAATAACTTTTATTCTTAAACGGGTTCTTTTTGGTAATTGCCCAAAAAACTTTATTTAAATGAAATTTTTTTTTTGCTAGTTTAGAAATTTTTAAATGTCCTTTATGAGGAGGGTCAAAGGTGCCACCTAATATACCAATCTTTTCTTCAAATTTAACTTCTGATTTGACCATTGCCAGCTACATGATATTTGAATGATACTAATTGATTTAATCCCACAGGACCTCTTGGAGGCAATTTATTTGTAGAAATTCCAACTTCTCCACCAAATCCTAATTCTCCTCCATCAGCAAATTGAGTAGATGTATTATGCATGACTATAGAACTTTTTACATTATTAACAAAATAATTAGCATTGGTAATATTATTTGTAATTATAGAGTCTGTATGCATAGTTCCATATTTATTTATATGTTTAACTGCCTCCGAAACATCATTAACGATTTTAACAGAAATTTTTGCATCAAGATATTCTTTACTCCAATCTTTATCAGTTGCTTTTCTAAGATTACCATTAAAAATTTTTCTAGATTTATTATCTGCATATATTAAACAATCATTATTTTTTAAATCATCAAGCAACAAATTTATTTCTCTTTTTGAACAATCCTTATGAATTAATAAAGTTTCAGTAGCACCACATATACCAACGTTTCTCATTTTTGCATTTACAACTATATCTCTTGCCATTTTAAGATTTATTTTTTTATCAATAAATGTGTGACAAATGCCCTCTAAGTGACCGATTACAGGAACATTGCATAATTTTTTAACAGTTTTAACGAGGTTTTTACCTCCTCTTGGGATCATAACATCAATGTAATTTCCCATATCTTTAAGTAGATACTCAACAATTTTTCTATCTTTTCTTTCAACAAATTGAACATAATTCATATTTACTTTATTAGCTCTTAGCGAGTCCCTAAATAATTTAACAAATACTTTATTCGTAAAAAAAGCCTCGGATCCCCCTTTAAGAATTACTGAATTACCAGATTTAAAACAAAGACAAGAAAGATCTACAGTAACATTAGGTCTGCTTTCATAGATTACACCAATGACACCTATTGGAATAGATATTTTTTTTATTTTTAAACCGTTTGGTCTTTGCCATTTATCTAAAATAACATTTACGGGGTCTTTTAATTTGATTATTTCAATTATTGTTTTTATTATTGAATCAAGCTTAAATTCATTTAATTCAAGTCTTGCAATCAAGTTTTTATTAATATTTTTTATTTTAGCAAATTTTATATCTTTTTTGTTTTGTCTTAAAATTTTATTGATATTTTTTTTTAACAAATAACTAAATTTTAATAAAACTTTATTTTTTTTAATAGTGTCTACTTTTTCTAAACTTGCTTTATAAGACTCTTCACCTAACTTTTGCAAATATTTTTTCATTCTAAATTTCAACCATATCATCTTTGTGAATAACTTCAGACTTTGTTTTATAGCCCAATAATTCCTCAATCTTACTTGACTGGTAACCTTTTATTTTACTAATTTCGTCAGATGAAAAAGAGCTTAAACCTATTGCCAATTCTACATTATTTTTTCCAATTATTTTAATTTGATCACCTTTGTTGAATGAACCCTCAATACTCTTAACACCAGCAGCAAGTAAACTTTTCCCTTTTTGCAAGGCTCTTTGTGCCCCTTCATCAATTCTTAAAAATCCTTTGGTATGTAAAGTGCTAGCAATCCATTTCTTTCTTGCATCTAACTTTGAAATTTTAGGAATAAACCAAGTGCACATCATTTTATTTAAAATATTGCTTAAAGGCCTTTCTCTTAAACCATTAGCAATTGCCATCTTACATCCAGATAGCGCACAGATTTTAGCAGCATCAATTTTAGTTCTCATACCACCAGATCCATATTCACTAGTTTTTCCTGAAGCTAATTTAATTATATTTTGGTCTATCTTTTCAATTTTTTTTATTAATTTAGCATCTTTATGTATCTTGGGATTTTTTGTATAAAGTCCATTTACATCTGATAGCAAAATTAAACAGTCAGCATCAGAGATTTGAGCAACTCTAGAGGCCAGTCTATCATTATCCCCATATTTAATTTCAGATGTTGCGATAGTGTCGTTTTCATTTACGATTGGAACATAGTTAAGATTAAATAAATTTTCAATGGTCCTTTTAGCATTTATCGCTCTTCTTCTTTTTTCAGTATCTTCAAGTGTAAGTAATATTTGAGAGATATTAATTTTTTCATTTATAAAAACTTCCTTAAACAAATTCATTAACTCAATTTGCCCCACAGATGCTACTGCTTGACTTTGATCTATTTTAAGTTTTTTCTTTATTATATTTAATTTCTTACAACCAAGAGCAATTGCACCTGAACTTACTATAATAACATTCTTATTTTTTTTTTTTAAATTTTTAATGTCTTTTGCAAACTCAAATAACCATTTTTTCCTAATAATTTTTTTGTCATCAATAATTAAAGATGACCCTATCTTAACAATAATTGTTTTTGAGTTTTCAAGATACATTTTTCAACAAATTTATTTTTAATTTAGAAATTAATTTTTTATCTAATGTAGATAATTCAATAATCTTCTTTCTCGATTTTTCTTCAAATTTTTCTTTTTTCTTTTTTAAATCTTCTTTCGATAAAAGGTCAACTTTATTTAAAACTATAATCTCCTTTTTTTTTAACAATTCCTTACTATATTCGCCTAATTCTTTTCTAATTTGTTTATAAGACTTAATCAAATCTTCCTCTGAAATATCAATTAAGTGAAGTAGTGTTTTACATCTTTCTACATGTTTCAAAAACTTAATACCTAATCCGACACCAGTATGAGCTCCCTCAATTAATCCTGGTATATCCGCTAGTGTAATCTCTTTATCATCATACGCTGCAACACCTAAATTAGGATTTATAGTTGTAAACTTGTAATTAGCAATCTTGGGATTTGCAGAAGTTATCGAAGCAAGCAAACTTGATTTACCTGCATTTGGCAAACCTATTATTCCAATATCAGCAATTGTTTTAAGTTGTAGCCAAATCCAAAACTCTTCACCTTTTGTGCCTTTTGTAAATTTTCTTGGAGCTCTATTTGTGGATGACTTAAATTTCGTATTTCCAAAACCACCTCTACCTCCTATGGCAACAATAAATTCATCTTTTTCTTTTTTGAAATCAAAAAGTAAAGTTTTGTTATCTTCTTCAAAAATTTGTGTCCCTATTGGGACGAATAAA
>MDTB01196243.1_pt1 | contig 11046 bp, 12 predicted proteins | sample 811161 | NCBI WGS metagenome assembly MDTB01 (sample SAMN05326650, study PRJNA326480) | marine metagenome | isolation source: seawater | place: Mediterranean Sea | collected 2009
AGATATTGAACTTAATAATTCTAAAATTAATTTTTACGAATATTATTCATTAGATGATCCAAGATTTTTGACAAAAGGAGGTAATAGTTATGATAAAGACCCAAATGACATGATTGTAAAAAAATATAGTAAAATTTCAATTATACCATCATCTGATTATTTATTACATAATATGATAAAATTGCATGCAATTATTGACAAAATACAAGATTATAATTATCTTGATTATGGTACTAAAACCGGATTACAATCAATTATATTATTTGCAATTTCAAAAAAAATAGATTTAGGAACAAAACTATCAATTGATGCTACCACTACATATGATGAGATTACTAAAACAAATTTAATTGAAAATTTTAAAGATGAATTTGTATCAGAAAAAGATGTTATAAAAGTGGAAGGAAGTAATGCAGTTGGAAAAAATATTAGTAGTAATCCAGATGATAACGAAAATGATCCTTTAAAAGATAAAAAATATCATCTTATAAAATCAAATTCAAACTTGATAAGTCACTTAGAAATAATTGATACAATTAAAAGACTTTATTTAAAATTAGATTCTAAAGGAGTTTTGGTATTTGATTTAGATGGTAATAATAAAAATAAAAATAACTTTGATATTTTTAAAATTAATAGTTTAATTAATATAAACAGAAATTATCCTTTAAAACAACTATTTGGTATGGATGTAAATGATATTTTAAAAGTAAGTGATTCCGATATATTGATAATAAAAAAAGATTCAGATTTAAAAAACTTTTTTGAAAATAATTTTGATACAATTAATAAATTAGAAATTTATCCTAAAAAAGAAACAAAAGAATTTGAAACTTGGTCTGATGATGATTTAAAAAAAGAAATTATAAATTTGACTGATGAATTAAATTCAATTAAAATAGACCCTCTAAATTTTACTCATCTTGAAGATAATGATAAAGAAATAGAAAAAATATTTAATAAATATAAATTAGAAGTACTAAGAATGTTTAATAATAAACAAAGAGAAGATTATTCTGGTGTTAAAACTAATTTATCAAATTTAATTGAACAAAGGAAAAAATTAAAAGATGAAGTCGATCTCAAATTAAAAATTAAAACTGACAATGTTGATGAATCAAAAATTATTAGAAAATATATAGAAGAAGATAAAAATTTAAATATTGAATTACTTTTATAATTTTTTTCTTTGTTCTATTGGTAATTTAAAATATTCATACAAGTTTATTTTTAAATTTTTATCTTTACCTAAAATGTATTTATTTTCAATATTAAATTTATTTTTAATATTTAAATTATTAATTTTTGGCTTTTTAATTTTCATTAGTTTGGAAAATATATTTAACATATAAATAACATGAGATTTTTAATTTATAATGTATCTCCACAACAACTTAATTCTTCGATATTTTTGTCATCATTTAAAGCTTTTACTTCAGGATATGTTGGTACAGACTCTGCTAGAACTCCACAATCAACTGGTAAATCTACTCCAGTAATTGATCCTGATAATTTAGAACATAAAAATATTACTGCATTTGCTACATCTTCTTTCTTAGCTAATTGACCAGTTGTATTTGAATTAGAAATTGTATCATTAACTTGTTTGTAATTTAAAAAAGGTCTGGTTAAAGCGGTATCAGTAAAAGTAGGTGAAACTGCATTTACTCTTATAGGAAATTTTAAACCTAGTTTTTCATTAGGTCTTGCCATTTCAACTGCTGATTGTCTAACTAAACCCATTGTACCATGCTTTGATATTTGATAAGCTATATTTGAAAACAACGATCCTGTTGATCCATAAATTGATTTTATACAAACAATAGATCCATCTTTTACATTATTTTGAATAGCTTGTTTTGAAAAATGTTTTACTGCTAGATAATAACCTCTTAAGTTTAAATCCATTACTTTGTCATAATCTTCATCATTAATGTTGAATACATGCTTTTTGTGAAGATTAGCTGGTCCAAAAATCCCTGCATTGACATCTAAACAATTTATAGCAATTAAATCTTTATTTAAATATTTAGCTCTTTCAATTGGATCAAATGTTTTTTTATTACCTGCTTCTGTTCTAGCATCAGCTTGTATAATCATAAATCTTTCTTCTCCATATTTTTCTTCTAACATTTTAGATACTTTTGTTGCTCTCTCAATATTATTTTGAAATGTTCCAGTTACATGCTTAGCACCTTGATCTAACATTCTTTTTAAAGTTTCTAATCCTAAACCACTAGTAGCTCCAGTAACAACACATACTTTACCTTCTAATAAACCACTAGATGATTTTACAATTTCCGTTTCTTTTTGAGTTAAATTTTTATAAAAATCATCAGCTCCAATATTTTTATAAACTGCAGTAGGAAATGTCAAATTCTTCTTTTTTGATTCTAAAAAGTGGGCATAAGATTTATTAATTTCGTATAATTCATCATCTGTGCACATTTTATTGGTTTTAACATTATATATACCAAATTCTTGATAATTTAAAGATAAATTTGACCATTCATACAATCCTCCTTCGTATAGAATTGATTTTTCTTTTATAGAATTATAAGTATCTATAATTTCTTTTGCATAGTTTTTTGCTGCTGAACAAGAATAATTTGCACAATAAAATATTATTAAATCAAATTTAGTGGGATCTATTTTTTTAAAATCATCACTACTATAATATAGTTTTAAAAATTTCTTATCAAAAGGCTTTTTTACAACAAAATTTGGGTTTTCTAATGTATTGACAATTGCAATATTTTCTTTTTCAAATAAATTAAAAAATGTAGCTGGAGTCAACATTTTTAAGCTGTTTTTCACATTCATATATTTTGCTTTATATGTTTTATATTTCGGATAGTAATCACACATATATATATATGTTATATTAGAAAATTTAAAATATTTATTCCCACAAACCTAAATCATTATAAATATCATAAATTTCATCAGGATCATATGAAAAACCAATTAATTCTGAAAAAAACTTAGATAATTTTTCAAATAAATCTTTGTATTTAATTTCATTATTAATTAAATATCTTTTTAAATCATCATTTTCAAAAATAAGATCGACTCCTTGCTCTGAACTATATGTTTTAATTCCATTTCTTTTATCTACTATCATAAAACCATAATATTGACGGGTTTCATAAGTACTTCCTGTAAACAAAATATCACCAGTTTTAATTTCAGTATGTTTTAACAAATAGTCATTTAATTCATTTTCGAAATCATCATATTCCATACTAATATATTTTTTCCAAGAATAATCTTTGTCAATTTCACAAGATATATCATAAAAAGATGCCATTATCATAAAATAAAATTGCTAAAAGAATTTTTTATCAATTTTATTTAACCAGTTAGTAAATAATTTTCAGTAATAACAAGACTGTCTAATCCAGAGTTACCAAATAAATTTAAATAACCTAGACCAAATAATAAACTTCCTTGTAATTTATATGAAGTTTCTAAAGCTTTAATTCTTGTTTTTAGATTACTATTTTTAACAAATCTTAAAGCCATCATAGTTGCAATAGAGCAAGGCATATAAGTAAATAAGAAAAAAATATTTATGATATAAATGATCAATTTTTTTTAAATCTAAAATATTACAAATAATTAGTCAATTTTTACCTTTAATTTAAATTTTTTAAATAAAAATTTATATATTTTTTTATCTATTTTATCATTAAATTTATATTCTTCAATTAATTGTTTATTAATAAATTTATATCTTTCTTCTTTATTAAATAGTAAAATAAATAAATGCATAATAAGTAGACTAGATAAAATCTTTATCTTTTATAAAAAAATAAAAAATAGATTATCAAATAAAAGAATTTTATAATAAAATATTAATTATATTAAGAACTTATGTTTCTTAAATTAATTATAAAAATTTTAATTTTTAATTTAATTACATCTTTAAATCAATCCTTTATTTTTACTAATATGATAACACCTTCTAGATTAATTTTAAAAAGTCATAATAAATTTCAAGATAGATCTTTTCATGGAGTTTGGAATTTGAAAGATGATAATAATCAAACATCAATATTAAATCTATGCCCAAGTGGTAAAATAGAATCACCATCTAATTTAAATAATTCTTTGTACGGTGTATGGTTTACCGATGATGAAGAAATTAACCTTCTATTTTTGAAAAATAAATGTATGGTTGATAAAATTTATACCGGAAAAACAATAAATGATTCAATAAAAATTAATGGAATTATTAATTATGGATCTGAAGACTCAGATTATTCTGGAAAGTTTTCTTTAGAACCAATCTTTCCTTCATTACATAATATTTCTAAAGTAATTAAAAAACAAAAAGATATTGTTGATGTAAGTTATATAACCGGTAAATGGATTTTAGAAAATTTAGTGACAAAATCTATCTTTATAATAAATATCTACGAAAATTATACGTGGGAAAATTCATTTTCAAATTTGGGTGGAATTTGGAATATTTATGATAGTGATAATGGATTAGATTTAACATCTGGAATTAGATCAAAAGGTGATTACATCTGGTTATGGGCACAACGATTAGGTACTAAAACTAAAAATAGGTTGAACTTACCATCTGATATAATATTCAATGGTAAAATAATTAAAATAAGTAGAACTTATTTTTCAAGTGAAGAATCTCCTTCAAATGAAAATACTGAAATAAAGAATCTTGCAACTAAAATTAATGGATCATTAATTTACAGTGTAGAAGATCCTGAAATTAGCGAGTCATTTTACATGAAAAGATATTGGGATGATTAAGATTTTATACCAATACAATGGATAAAAGTTTGAAAAGAATCATGTATAATAGTTGGTACAATTATATTTCTAATAATTATACGAACTAAATCTAATGTCTCAAATTCTAATTCGTATTTTTTATTTACATTATCAATAATATTATATTTTATATATTGAGATATAATTTGTTGAAAAACAAATAAAAATTCTTTATTAGTGTTTGTTACTACAGAAAAAAGATCAGATAGTTCATCGACAACATCAGTGCTTGAAGCATCAATTGAACTTTCCAGAAGAGCTCTTTTACTTTCTACTGTCTCTAACTCTAATAGTCTATTTTTAGTTTCTTCAGAAATTTGGGGAACTACTCTTAGTTTAAAAAATTTAAATCCAACTCTTATTTTCTTTTGACATTTCTTACAATTATGGAATTGAAGACTATTTGGTAAAGTTATCAATATTATCAATAAACTATAAATATTCATTAATGTATAATATTATTAAATATACAAAATTTATTCAATTTTTAAATTTATTTATAATTAATTTTTTAATAATTCATACAATTATTTACACAAGTTGTATAACCTTGACCATAGCTAAAATATTTTTTACAACAATCCCTACACCCAGATACACCATCTCTTTCGCCATTACAAATATTTAAATTTTGATTATTAGTATTTGAGTATCCTTCATAAATTTTTTTTAGCATATTAATACGATCTTTTACCATATTATTATCATTACTACAAATTAAAGTTTTATGTCTAAGATGATAAAAATTATCTGGTAAATTTTGTGATAAATATTTTGGTAAACGTTCAAAATATTTGGTTATATGACAAGTAATTGTAGCTGCTATTTTACAATATTTATTTCCGATAATTTTATTCATACTAACTAAAATATCTTTATTAATGTATTTTTTATATAAAACTATTAATTCTAAAAAAAATAAAGCATCTGTTAGCCGACGTATTTTATTATATAATGTTTTAATGTTTTCATTTTTAATATTTTTACTTAAATATTTTACAGTTTTTAATGCTCCTGGACATATATATCCAAAATTTAAAAAATTATTTTTTTTTTGCTGATTTTTAAACAAATCTATTTTTAAATTTTTATAATTTCTTTCAAAAATTAATATAATATTGTTAATTTCAGAAGTGTTCATATAATATATTTATAAATTAATTTTACTAAAAGAATTTTAATATTTAAAAATAAATATATTTATATAGTAATATGAATATATTTATACATCATAGAGATATTAGATGTCAAGATAATAATACCTTAAATTTTATGTCAAATGAAATTGATGATATAATACCAATATTTATTTTTCCTCCAGAACAAATTGATCCAAAAAAAAATAAATATTTTTCTCATAATTTAGTTCAATTTATGTGTCAATCTTTACAAGAATTAGAAAAAGATTATAAAAATAAAAATGGTAATTTACAATTTTATGAAGGTGATAATTTAGATGTCTTAAAAGAAATCCATAAAAAATATAAAATAGCAAACATTGGATTTAATATAGATTATTCTCCTTACGCTAAAAAAAGAGACAAAATAATTCAAGATTGGGCCAAAAAAGAAGAAATCAATATATTTAGTAAAGAAGATATGTTACTAAAAGAAGTTTTAAATGATGAAACTAAATCTAGAAATTCGGGTGAACCTTATAAGGTATTTACTCCGTTTATGAAATTTTTAAGAGCTAATTATGAAGTAAATAAAGTATCAAAAAAAAGTCCTAAATTATCTAAAAAAACAATAAAGACAAAACACACCATTGAAAGTAAAAATCTTAATAAATTTTACAATTTAAATAATGAAACAAATGTAAAATCAGGTAGAAAAGAAGGATTAAAAAAATTAAAAGATGTAAAAGAACAAAAAAATTATGATAAAATGAGAAATTTCCTAACATATAATACAACTCATTTGTCAGCATTTATTAATTTAGGATTATTATCAATAAGAGAAGTTTATCATCACTGCCTAGATAAATTAGGAAAAAATAGTGGAGTTATTACTGAACTTTATTGGAGAGACTTTTATTATAATATTCTACATTTTTTTCCTCATGTAGTTGGTAACTCTTTTAAGTCTAACTATGACAAAATCAAGTGGAGAAATAATAAAAAACAATTTAAAGCTTGGTGTGAAGGAAAAACAGGATTTCCAGTAGTTGATGCTTGTATGAGACAAATGAATACAAGTGGTTTTATGCACAATAGAGGAAGAATGATAGTAGCATCATTTTTAACAAAAGATTTACTAATAGATTGGAGATGGGGTGAGAAATATTTTGCAACCCAATTACAAGATTATAATATTTCAGCAAATAATGGAGGCTGGCAATGGGCAGCAGGAACTGGCACAGACAGTCAACCATATTTTAGAATTTTTAATCCATGGAGTCAATCTAAAAGTTATGATATTGATTGTGAATATATAAAAAAGTGGATTCCTGAATTAAAAGAGGTTCCTAACAAAGATATTCATGAATGGGAAAAAAAACATTCATTATATACTATTAATTATCCTGATCCAATAGTAAATCATAAAGAAGAAAGAAAAAATACTTTAAAAATTTATAAAAAATATATAAATTAAATTATATAGAAAATGGAAAGTTTATATAAACTAAAATTCTTATTTAAAAATTATTTAGGCGGTTCTAATCGTTCTCAATCTCTTGGTTCTCAATCTTTTGGTTCTAAAACTGAAATCACAATTCAATTAGAAAATTTTATAGAAGTTTTACAAAAAGTTGAAGACAAATTAAATAGTTCAGATGAAAAAAAATTTGGAAAAGAAGATGTACAATCACAAGAAGATCAACAAACAAATGAAGTTCCACCAGCCGAAAATAAATTAGAAATATTTAAAGAGCTTTCAAATATAATTGCAAATATTGATAAATTTACTAAATTTAATAAAATTAAAATGTTAGATAAAAATGAAAAAAAAAAATTAGTTGATTTAAAATCTTTTTTAGATTCGATTAGAGACATTATCTTAAAAGAATATTTAGATTTAACGAATAACCAATTAACAATAGAAAATGTAAGAATTACAACTATTGAAGCAGAAAGAAATAGTTTACAATTAAATAAAATTGATGAGTATAATATCTTTGAAAGTTATCAAGATATATTATTTAAAATGAAAAAATTAATTGAAAGTGTATCAATAGATTCAATATGTACTCTTGTAATTTTTGATTCTAATGGAATATTAGGAAATAGAACAGATATATCAACAAAAGATCATAAAGAAGGAACAGCACTTATATATGACAGTTTTCAGGTTGGTCCATATCTTGAAAGGTTAATGGACTACAAAATAAATATAGGTATTTGGGGAGGAAGAAGTTCTCCGGAATTGGTAGGAGAATTAAATCAAGTTTTGAATGGAAACACTTATTATAAAAAGAATTTTTTAGGATTTATTAAAGGATTTGAAACTAATAAACCAGAGTCTGGAACATTTATGGTAGAATATGATGACGAAGATAAAAAAAAATTTAAAGAATATAAAATGTTAGTTCCTAAAAAATTTGAAGATATTCCAAGTATATTTAAAAATTATAATGATGAATGTTTTGTAATTATGGTAGATGATGACTATTACAAAAATCTTTATAATCCAATGTGGGCTAATTTAAAATATCCAAAATATAACAACCAAATAGAACAAATGTATGGGGTAGTAGCTGCAAGAAAAGATTTTAATAAACAATGGAGAGAATTAGTTAAAAATATTATAACAATATCAGAAATTCCAAGTTATGAAGGTAAAGTACAATATATAATTAACAAAGAATTAAATTTTGATAAACCTGAAGGTAAAGAAATTTTAGATATAGAAGAATTAATATATTCAGAAAATGTAGATGATCTTGCAAAAGCATTAGCATTAACTATTAAGGTAATTAGTAACAAGAATATAGAATCAGAATTAAAAGCATCGAGGATGGTAGAACAGTTTTTTATAGACCGTTATAAAATAGAAGACTTTGAAGAGGAGAAAACACAAATTAAACAAAAAGTAATAAGATTATTTAGAAAATTTACTGATATTGAGAATGCTAATTTAAATAGAATATTAAATATTCAGCAATAATATTAATAATATTAACTTTTTTAGGTAAATATTATTTATCTATTTTTTTTAAATTTAAATTATTTAACTAGTTAAAACATTATAAATTAGATGTACATGATTTTTATTCACTTACTTGGTCTAGCCATATTAGAAATTATATTTTATTTTTATTATATTGGACCTTTTGAACATAATGTTTTTGTTGATTCATTTGGTAGATCTATTGGGGGATTGATCAAAAAAATGGATTCAAATTACGAACATCCCGATATGATATTAAATTATACTTTGGGAAGCAATGATGAATTATTAAATGAATTAGAAACAGATGCTAATAACTCTGAAAATAATAGAGAAGAATATAATAAAAATTTATTTGACAATACAATAAAAATTTGGATATATTGCTTTATCATAATAAATTTTTTTATGATAATATATTTAAAAAGAAATAAACTAAAATGTAAAAAAAATTTGAATACATCAACAAGCCAAATTGAATTAGTTAATATGACTACTAATTCTAATAATAACGCTGAAGTATTTAATCATCAAGAAAATAAAAAAAAATCTCTTTATTTAAAAATTGGCGAGTATGTATTTTTTGCAGGATTAGTTTTATTTTTTGAATATTTATTTTTCCAATATGTTGTTTTAGAATACCATATAATAACAGATGAACAAATACAATATTTAATTTATCAACAAATTTATGATTTTTATCAGGATTATTACATATTTAATTAATAAATTAGTTAAAAAGTTTTTTATAATATAAATTAGATGTTGGGAAAAAACTTCAATATCTTATCATATTCTGATAAAAAAAAATACATAAATAATAATAAAATAATTGTAATAAATAAACTTGATGATTCAGAATTTTTTATTAATTCCCCATCAAATAAAATAACTGGAGTTATTATAAATAATAAAAAATATATTAATTTATTAAACAAATTAGGAAAAGGATCTTATGGGAATATTTACAAATTCTCAAATATAAACTCTTCAGAAAAAGAATTTTTTGCAGTAAAAGAATATTTTGAAGTTAAAGATTATTTAATTGAAAAAGTAATAACAATAATATTAAAAAATATGAGAGAAGTATTTAATATTAATTTTAATTTAATAAATTCATATTGGAATGATAAAAATAGTGTTTGTATAATGGATGGTTATGATAATGATTTGTATACTTTAGTATATAATAAGAATATAAAGTATAATCCATTTGAAATATCAATTCAAGTAATAAAGTCGATTAACCATTTATACAAGTATGGAATATATTATTGTGATCTAAAGTTAGCTAATATTTTATACAATTTTAAAGATAATAAAATTAATTGCACATTAGCAGACATAGGTAGTTTAAATTTCTCTAAAAATAATATTTATACAAACTTATTTTATAGTAATGAGCTTTTAAATAATAGAATAAAATTAAAAAAAACACGAAAATTAAATTTATGTAGATTTGAAATTGAACATAATGATAAATTCTATAGTATAGGGTTAGTATTTGTACCACATTTGCTATATATAGAATTATCAAATTCAAAAATTTTTACAATCAAGGATATAAAAGATAATAAAGTAATGTTGGAGGGAAATGAAACAAGTTATTTTATTGATTCAATGTATTTTACATTAAGTAATGCAATTTTTACTTTTCCGCATGTAATTAATTATAATGGTGAAGTGGAATTTACAGATAATTTAAACTTTGTTAATATAATAAATAATAATTTACTTCAAAGTATAGCAGTTTTTATTATTGAATTAATATTTAAATCAGATTTCAAATTAAGATTTGAACAAATATTATGTAATTTTAATCAAAGTGTAACTGAAATTAAAGAAACAATAAAATTTTCAAAGTTAGGAATAAAAGATAAAATTATTTTAAATAATTTAATTTTTGGAAAATTTAATACATATGGATTACTAAATGAAGATTACATTAATGATATTGAATTTACTGAATACATGGATTATGTAATAAAAAATTTAAAGATATTAGAAAAAAATTTTGATGCTAACATTTAAACAATTTCTAAACAATAACTATAATTCATTCTACATAAAGGACATTCAAATTTATTTAACATCCATTGTTTAATACATTGTTCATGAAATTTATGTTTACATTTA
>MDTB01073121.1_pt1 | contig 11045 bp, 10 predicted proteins | sample 811161 | NCBI WGS metagenome assembly MDTB01 (sample SAMN05326650, study PRJNA326480) | marine metagenome | isolation source: seawater | place: Mediterranean Sea | collected 2009
TTCTATGTGTGTTGGATATTTAGAATTACACCACAAATATTTAATATATTTATTTTTTTTGAATGGAAGTGTTTTTTTATTCCACATTCCCAAAGAAATAAAAGTTAATTTTTTTTTACTCAAAATTTTTTTTACTAGACTATAATTATCTTTTACTGTTCTTGATGCTATTTTAAATTTACTCATATCAAAATGATTAATTAATTTTAAAGCAGGTTCAGAAATAACTGAAAACATAATTTCAATGTCAAAATACTCGCCCCAAGAAATTAATTTTTTTATTTTTTCCTTATCTAAATTATTTATTTCACCTGGTTTATCTCGCCAACCTAGTTGGAATTTAGCTATATCAGCTCCTGAAAGTTTTGCTTGTTTAATTAATTCAAACGCTAAATCAATGTTACCGTTATAATTCATTCCTATTTCTGCAATAAATATTAAATGTTTATTTTTCATTATTTCCTTAAATAAACCAAGATATAATTTGATCTAAAAACTAATTTGAATATGAATAATATTAAGCATGAAAGCTTGAAAGAGTCCAATGAATATCTCTCTCGTAGTTATTTGGATGTCTAAAAAATTTAATATGTGATCCTATTTCAGCATTATTCCAATGTGCAAACTTAGGACCTAATAATAATTTTTTCAGAAGTCTGAGGTCCAATTCACAAATTAAATATTTTTTGGAATAATTATTTATTTCATTGGTATTTATTACTTTAAGTTTATTATCCACCCCTAATACTAAACTTTTAGTGTCTACTTTAAATATCAAGTCTGAAATTTGATTTACATTATTAATTAATTTTTTATCTAAAAATCTTTTGTAAGCTAGATTGGATAAATCATATATTTCGTCAAAACTTAAAAGGCTATCAGCTTCGTAATCTAATTTTTTACCTTTAAGAAACTTTTCAACATATTGGTTATAGTCATCTACATTTATTCTCTTAAATTTATCAAAACAAATATTATCATTCAAATCAAGCTTTTGATCACAGTTTAATCTTAGTGATTTTATATTTTTATCTTTAGAATAATAATTTTCTAAAAAATCAAATGCTTCCTCTACTAAAGGAACACCTCTAAGACCTTGAAGATGACTTAATTTACCAGTTAATGTATAAGTCCCTGCAAACGGAAAATAATAATTTGGCTTTATTTCATTAATAAATTTAATTGCTTGATTAAGAAAAAAAATTTTTTTCTTTTCTCCCTCAATTCTTTTTTGTTCTAAACTCAAGTTTTCAAAACATTGGGGATAGGGTCCAGCTCCACCATATCCGGTGCATAAAAGATCTATTTTATCATACTGATTTTTAATTGTATCAAAAGTTGATTTGGCCAGGTCGAACGGGCAATCGTTTACATTCATTATAACTTTTTTACCATCATCGATAAGAGAAACAGTATCAATTTGCTGTGAACCATTTTTTGCATTAAGATCTGCACACCCAATAAACTTATAACATAAATGTGGATCACAATTATCTGCTGCTAGAATATTTAAATAAACATTTTTTGATATTTCAGTTCTAACATTGTTAGGAATTTCAATAACTTGAAAACCTAGTCTTTCAAGTTTAAATCTTAAAAACTTTGTGTGGAAAGAATGAATATAAATAGGAATTTTTTTATTTATCTTTTTTAATGTTAAATCGGAACAATGATCAGGATGGATATGACTTATATAAATTCCATTAAAACAATTTATCTCATCTAAATTTTGTTCTAAATCATAATAGGGATAATGTGACCATGATCCATAATATTCCCCGTCTGACAACCATGGATCCATTAGTAGTTTATAATTTTGAAAATAAATACCTACAGTAGCTGATCTAAATAATTTAATTTTCATTTTATTTTTTTAATAAATCCATTGAATGCTTCTGAAATCATAGCTTTCTTGCTATAAAATTTATCTATTTAAAATTTTTGATTATATTTCACTAATTCTTTAAATCTTTAAATTGTTAAACTTATATATTATAAATATGTGCAAGTTTTAACTTATCTCAATCAATCTTACTAGGAAAATTTTTAAAGATTTAATTTAAAAATGAATATAAACAAAAAAAATAATTCTAGTTCTCAGGTAATTGTAACTGGTGCAACAGGTTTTGTTGGTCAACATTTAATTCCTTTACTTATTAAAAAAAAATTTACTGTCGTTGCAGTAGTGAGGGATAAAAGTAAAGCAGCAAAATTTAAATGGGCTAATAAAGTTAAATTAGTTTTATTAGATTACCATAAGGAACCTATTAAATTTAAACCAGAAAAAGGATCTTGCCTATTACATCTAGCTTGGCAAGGTTTACCAAATTACACGTCTTCTTTTCATATAAAAGAAAACCTGCCAAAAAACTATGCTTTTATAAAAAATTTGATTTTACTTGGAGTTTCAAAAGTTTTAATTTCTGGCACTTGTTTTGAGTATGGTTTTCAAAAAGGAGCATTAAGCACAAATAAATTGCCTGCTCCAAATAATTCATATGCTATTGCAAAAAATAAATTAAGACAGCGCCTTAACAATTTACAAAAAAAACATCCTTTTATTTTACAGTGGACTAGATTATTTTATTTGTATGGTAAAGGCCAAAATAAAAACTCTATACTTGCTCAACTTGATAAATCTATCAAAAATAATGAAACTGTTTTCAACATGACAAAAGGAGATCAACTAAGAGATTATTTGCCTATAGAGCTTGCGGTAAAGAAAATTTTATCTATCTTTGTATTAAATAACTCTGGAGTTTTTAATATATGTAGCGGAAAACCAATTTCTATTAAGAAAATAGTGCAAAATAGAATAAAAGAAAAGAAATCTAATATTAAATTAAATCTAGGATATTATCCATATTCAAATCATGAACCTATGGCTTTTTGGGGAAGCGTTAAAAAAAATGACTGAACATAAAAAATTTAAAAAGGAATGTTTAAAGGAAATTAAACACCAAGGTAATGATAAAAAATTAAAAAAACTAAGCAAAGATTGGATGATTCAAGCCAATAAATATAAATATTCTTACCACTTCGAGTGGCTAGGTATGCCAATTATCCAGCATCCTCAAGATATAATAGGTTTACAACAATTATTATGGAACTTGCAGCCTGATCTAGTAATTGAGACGGGTATAGCTCGCGGTGGGTCGATAATTTTTACCGCAAGTATTTTAGAATTGATTTCCAAATGTGGTGGAAATCAAAATTCAAAAGTATTGGGTATAGATATAGATATAAGAAAAAAGAATAAGCAAGCAATTAAAAAACACCCTATGCACAAAAGAATAAAGATGATTGAGGGGTCTAGTACTTCAGTTGAGGTCTTTAATCAGGTAAAAAAATTTACAAATAATTTCAAAAAAATACTAATTTGTCTGGATAGTAACCATACTCATGATCATGTACTTAAAGAACTAAAATTATACGCTCCACTTGTAAGTAAAGGAAGTTACTGCATTGTTTATGATACAATTATAGAAGATTTTCCAAACAACCCTAATAGGCCATGGGGAAAATCTAATAATCCAAAAACAGCTATTTTGGAGTATTTAAAATACTTAAAAAATAACAAAAAAAAAAATAAGGTAAAATTTATTATAGACAAAAAAATTCAAGATCAGCTTCTTATAACTGCTGCAGCTGACGGTTTCTTACAAAGGCAATAAAAACATTAAAAGAACAGTTTTTCTTACAAAAAATTTAAAATTATTTCGAAAAGAATTAACCTACGGTGGATTAATAAGTTTTTATCTATAATCTGGTATAATTGTTCTGTTTATTTTTATTTAAGCATAATTATCAAAAATTAAAATATTATGATTTTTCTTTAAAACAACATCAATTCCAGAACCCACCAGTCCAGATCTACCCATTCATGATATTTTAATGATTTTTCGTTTAATAAATTTTAATTAAGAAAAAAGGCTTTGATTAATTAATCATCATATTTTATATTTAGTTGCTTTACCATCTTCATAAAAATCATTAATAGTCTCGAGAGAGTACTTTTTTAAATCTTTATTAATTAAATTAAGCTTTTTTAAAATGCTAACTGGAACTGTAATAATATCACATTTAATTTTTTCGGCCTCATAAATATTATACAATTCTCTTGTGCTAGCCCAAAGTATTTTAACATTTTTATATTTTTTTTTTTTATCTATGACTTTTTTCATCATTTTAACAGGATCAATTCCTGTATCAGCAATTCTTCCTGCAAATACTGATAAAACTATCTTTGTATTATAATTAATATTTTTTAAAATTTTATCGATTTGTTGCATGGTAAAAATGGCTGTTACATTAAATATAATTTTATTAGATAGCTTCTTTATAATATTAGTGGTATATATGCCTTTTGTATTAGTAACCGGTATTTTAACATAAACATTTTTTCCCCAAGTTGCTATGTCTCTAACCTGTCTTTCAATTTCAAGCAAATCATCGGAGAAAACTTCAAAAGAAATGGGTTTATTTTTTATTTTTTTTAAAAGGGTTTTTGAAAACTCTTTATAGTTTTTTATTTTATTTTTTTTTATCAGCGATGGATTTGTGGTAAAACCTTTTATATAACGAAGTTTATTTAGAGTTATGAAGTCTTGAATGCTTGCTCCATCAGCATACAAACTTACTTTTAAATTATTAATTTTTTTAACTTTATTCATAAATAAATTATGAAATATCAATAACAGAAAAAAAATAATAACTATACATCTTTTATGTAATATACTGGTAGATGGGTATATTTTTTATATTCTTTAAACCAAAAGTCTGCAATCCTTTCGGAGAGCCCTCCAAAAAACCTTGGCATTTCAATTAGCTTTTTATTTGTTCTTTTATTAAAAATATTCTCTATCTTTTCTAAATACCCAAACAAAAATGTAAAATATTCATCTAGCACTTTTGGTTTAGCGATATACATATTGTGTGCTGAGAATTCTTTTTTATTTGATAAACTATAAATAAACTTTCGTTGCATATTTTGTGGTAAATAAGAAACTATTTTCTCCCAACATTCTTCATCTAACGAATAAAGACCACAAAAATGTTTAATAATATTTTCTCCCAAATAAAATGCTTTAGTCAAGATTACATCATTAGATTTTATTATTTTGCTAATGTCATTGTCATTTAAAATAATTTTTTTTAATTCCTCTAATTCTAGAGGGATATTGAGCGAATTGTAGTCATAATTTCTATAAAACTTTACCAATCTTTTATTGTAAAATGAGTACTTGCTTGAAGCAATTCTATTGACGAATATTTTTATAAATCTATCAATTAAATAATTATACATTAATCTATTTTTAAAGGGCTCCTTTCCTACCCAATGTCTTCTATATTGCGAAAAACCAATCCAGAAATCACCTTCTAAATTTGATTTTAGGTAATTTTTCCAAATCCAGTAATGACCGACTAATTCACCATAAGATAAATGCTTATGACTTATGTTGTCATCTTTGCTAGAAACCAACCAATTACTTTGGAACAAACTTTTTCCATTCCCAATTGGTTGTATTGCTGAATTTAAATTGTTTAGGTAACTTACATGTTTATGTGATCCGCAAAAAATTTTTAGGTTCATTTGTTAATATTTTATAATATCATTTTAATAAAATAACTTTAAAAAAATAATTAATTTTAATAAATATTAATGTCAAAATTTAAAAATATAAACCTTTTGACTTTAGCAGCAGGAATGGGTACACGAACAATTAAAAGATCAATCGTGCCTAAGCCCTTCCAGCTTATAAAAGGGAAAGCTATAATTGAATGGTCTCTAACCTCGTATCAATACCTGATTAATAAGCAGATCATTAAGCCTCAAAATCTCTACTTTGCAATTTTAAAAAAACATCAAATACAATTTAATGTTGCTAAGAGACTTAAAAAAATTTTTGGACCCTCGATAAAAATTATTGTAATACCAAAGTTAACAACTGGACCTGCAGAAACTGCTTTAATAGCAGCAAAAAAAATTAATAATAATAATCCAATTATTATTAATGACTCCGATCATTACTTTAATGGCAACGCATTATACAACTCAATAACAAAAATAAAAAATTCTAAAAATATTTCAGGAATTATCAATACAACTAAAACAAATTCAAAAAAACCTGTTTGGAGTTATGTAAAAAAAAATAAAAAAGGTAAATTATTAGGTGTTAAAGAAAAAAATTTAGAACTTGCAAGAAAAAATGCTCCAGGTGTTATTGGATCTTATTTTTTTTCTTCTACAAAATTATTCATAAAAAGTGCTAAAGAATTAATAATCAAAAATAGAAAATTAAAAAGAGAATTTTTTATATCAAATATTTTGGATGCATTAATTAAAAAAAAGAGATTATTTGAAGTTTGTCAAACAAAAAAAATATATCCGCTAGGAAATTATGAACAAATAAATAAATTTGAGAAAAAATTTAATTTTAAAAATTTTTATCCAGAGCCTAAAACAATAATAATTGATTTTGATGGAGTTTTAGTCAAGCACGACAATGCTGGCGGCGTTAAATCTAACAAAAAAATTTTTACATATCCAACAACGGGGATTTTAAAAAATATTGGACTGGTAAATAAAGAGTATGAGGAAGGATCTTTTGTAGTAGTAATGTCCGCAAGACCAGTAAAAGAAAAAAATAAAATAAAAAACGAACTGACAAAACATATGATTAATTATCACGAACTTGTTCTAGGGGTTGCATCGGGATCAAGAATAGTGATCAATGATAAGAAAAAAAGTCATCCAAATATTAAGACTGCTATTGCACTTGAGATTAAAAGAAATACATCAATTAAAAAATTGTAAATTGAAGAATTATAGAAAAAAATTTGAAGCAGGTGCGTTTCTTGAAACTTGGTTAGTTAAAGAAAATAAACTTTTCGTAAGAAAACAAGGTGATGTTAAATCAGAAAAACAATATTGCGAAGATATTATAAAGGGCCAATATCAATGGCTAAAATTAGCACTTAAAAATAAACTTAACGTGCCCAAAACACTGAAGCAAGGAAAAAATAATAAAATTAATTTTTATGACATGGAGTATATCCATCCATCTAAAACCCTACATAAATTTTTGCATAAAAAAAATAAAGACAAAATTTATAAGAATCTTTTTTATAATATTAAAAAACTATATGATAAAAATTATCAAATTAAAAAAAAAAATTTTAATCTCTATAACCAACTTTATAAAGAAAAAATAATTCCTTCTATACATAGTTTAAAAAATAAACCTTTAGGAAAAAAAATTTTAAAAGAAAAAAATTTTTTTATAAATGGTGAAAAAAATCTTAATTTATTAGATAGTTTAAATTTAATTAAGAAAAAAGGTAATATTTACTTGAAAAATATTAATAATAATTTTGACAATAGACGCAAAACCTATGCTCATGGAGACTTAACTTTTGAAAATATTTTAGTAAAAAAAAATAAATTATATTTTATCGACCCATATGGTGGAAATGTGGATTGTAACTCAAAAAATAATTTTTTTTTAAAACTACCATTATGTTTGATATCGGTAAAATTTGTCAATCTGCAATATCAAGATACGAAGATTGGAAAAATATCAAATCTTTAAAAAAATTTTATAATAAAGGTAAAATTACCATACGTAAAATTAATAATGATGATATATAATTTCTGAAATTACTAAATGATAATTTTGGAAAAGGTAATAAGCACTTTAAAAAAATTGCCGTCCTTCACATGATAGTTCATATTTGTAGACTAATTAAATACAGGTCTAAACATAATTTTATTTCTGCAGTATATGCTTATTTTATGGCAACATACTGGATTAATAGATTAATAAAAAAATCTGATGTTATCAAATAAAAAAAAAAAATTTTCAATTATAATTGAAGCACGAATGAATTCTTCAAGACTGCCTGGAAAAGTTCTTATGAAAATAAAAAATTTACCTGTAATAATTATTATGATTAAAAGATTATTAAAATCAAAACTTACTAATAATATAATAGTTGCCACGACTACAAATAAAAAAGACAATATTTTAGTTAAAATATTAAAAAAAAGAAAAATTAAATTTTTTAGAGGTCCAGAAAAAAATGTGATAAAAAGAGTTATAGATACATGTGATTCTTATAATGTTAATTATATTGTAAAAATTTGTGGAGACAGTCCATTAATTGATCCAAGAATTGTTGATGATATGATTACATTTTATGAAAGAAATAAAATTGATTATTTATCAAATAATTTAAAATTGAATTATCCAGACGGAATGGATGTTGAGATTTTTTCTTTAAATGTGCTAAAAAAGAGCTATCAATTGTCAAAATCTAAAAAAAATAAAGAACATGTCACATATTTTATTAAAAAAAGTAAATTTTTTAAAAAAAAGAATTTTTTTTCAAATAAAAAAAATTTTTATCCAAAATTAAAACTAACATTAGACTATTTGAGTGATTTTATATTCATTAAAAAAATTTTTTTAAATTTTAAAAAAGATTTATATTTTAGTTGTAGTGATATAATTCATTTTATAAAAAATGAAAAAAAAAAAAAATTAAAGTACTTTTAGTTGGCATAGGAAAAATTGGTTATTTTATTGATCAAAATTCAAAAAAAAAAAATAAGCCATTTTAAAAATATTACTTCTAATAACAAATTTAAATTAATTGGCATAGTTGATAAAAAATATAAAACTATAAAATTATTTAACAAAAAAAAAATTCCTGCTTTTATTAATATTAACGAAGCCTTAAATAAATTGTCTCCTGATTTAATTATAATTTCATCAAGCACGAATACCCATTTAGATATCATAAAAAAATTAATTAGTTTTAATGGTATAATTTTATTAGAAAAACCTCTTTCAAATAACTTACAAGAGTCTAGTAAAATAATATTTATAATTAAAAAGTATAAAATGAATGTTTTTATTAATTATTTTAGAGAGTATTTTGAAGAAATAATTAAAGAATTTACTGCATTATCTAAATCAAATACTTACAAAAGATGTATTATTCATTACTCCTCAAGTATAAAAGAAAATTTACCTCATCATTTAAGCTTAATTTTATTAGTTTTAAAAAATATTGTTTCTATAGAAAGCTTAGATAAAAAAATTAAAAAAGCTGATTTTAGAATTTACTTTAAAAATGGATGTGTTGACATATTATCTAATAAAAAATTTAATTATAAGCATGATTTAATAGAGATATATGACAAAAAAAAACTTCTTTCACTTCAGTTACATCCTTTAATTTTAAAAAAAACAATAATTACGAAAGATGAAGAATTTCCCAATGAATATGTATTATTCAACAAAATAATTAAAAATAAAATATATAAAAAAAATTTATTTAGAAATGTTTATGAAAATATTTATAAAAGCTTTAATAAAAAAAAACATATCAAAATTTCCCTTACTAAATCAAATTTGGTTGATAAAATCACTTCAATAATGTTAAAAAAATGAAATTAAAAAGATTTAACTACATAGGGAAGGAAGAAAAAAGGAATGCATTGGATGTTTTAAACTCTGGTGTATTATCGAATTTTATTGGGTCAAAAGATAATAGCAAAAAGAATAGATATTTAGGGGGCAAGTATATAAATAAAATTGAAAAAAATTTTTGTAAATTTTATAATGTAAAACATGCAATCAGTGTAAATTCTTGGACTTCAGGATTGGAAATTGCAGTTGGTGCTTTAGATCTTGAGCCTGGAGACGAGGTTATTGTGCCTACATGGACAATGTGTGCAACAGTCACTGCCATTTTAAAATGGAATGCTATACCAGTTTTTGCAGATATTGATGATAAAACTTTCTGCATAGACACAAATAAATTAGACCATCTAGTCTCTAAATACACTAAAGCAATGATAATAGTTGATATATTTGGGTTGCCTGCAGATATAATTAAAATTAAAAATTTTGCAAAAAAATATAGACTTAAGGTGATTTCAGATAGTGCACAATCCCCTTTCAGTCTTTTTAAAAAAAAACTAACGGGGACAAACTTTGATATAGGTGGTTTTAGTTTAAATACTCATAAACACATTCAAACTGGTGAAGGAGGTGTTTTAGTTACTAACAATGATTATCTTGCTAAAAAAATGCAAATGTTAAGAAATCATGGTGAGGCAGTTGTAAATAAGAATGATAAAAAAATGATGATTAATATGATCGGCAGTAATAACAGGATGACAGAAATCACTGCTGCTATCGGAGTTGCGCAGCTAAGTAAGTTAAAAAAAATTACTTATAAGATACAGTCTTTATGTAAAATTCTTGATAAAAGGTTGTCTAAACTTAAGGGTTTATCAATACCATATATTCCTAATAATTATACACACTCTTATTACATGTATGCAATTAAAATTAATCCAGTTTTAACTAAGGTGAGTTTAAATAGAATATTTTCTGAACTTCAAAAATATAATTTAGATTTTATTGAAAAGGGATATGTGCTTGTCCATAAACTTCCAATTTTTCAAAAAAAAATTGCATATGGATCTAAAAATTTTCCATGGAATATTAATAAAAGGAAAATAGATTATATAAAATGCTGTCCAGTAGCTGAGGATTTACACAAAAATAAAATTTTAACTATTCAAATGCCAAGCTATGATTTTAGTGAAAAAAATATAATTTCTATATGCAATATATTTGAAAAAGTATGGAAAAATTTAAAAATTTAAAAATAGGCATTGTTTGCAATGACGCAGGTGGAGCTCAAATTTTATCACATTGGATATTAAATAATTTTAATAATGAATACTTTTTCCATCTTGGAAAAATAGCAAAGGAAATATTTATAGAAAATAAAATCCCCCTTAAAATTTTTCCTTTAAACGACTTAATAGACAAAAGTGATTATGTTTTTACCGGAACAGATTATAATCCAGCCAAAATAATTGATACAATTAAGAAATGTAATAAAAAAAATAAAAAAGTATACTCCTTCCTTGATCATTGGATAAATTATAAATTTAGATTTTTATCTAAATCAAAAGAACTTGTTTTACCCTATTGCATTGTGGTATCAGATGTTTTTGCAAA
>MDTB01196956.1_pt1 | contig 11045 bp, 12 predicted proteins | sample 811161 | NCBI WGS metagenome assembly MDTB01 (sample SAMN05326650, study PRJNA326480) | marine metagenome | isolation source: seawater | place: Mediterranean Sea | collected 2009
GGATATTTTCCTAAACCAGAGGATTTATTAAGTATTCCCTTTGCAGGAAATGAAGTGGATGTAATTCTGGATAAAGCGATCCGTGAGGAATATGCTGAAGTGGATGTGCCCATTTCTATGATCCGTAAATTTAAGGAGAGTTATTCCTATGTCGGTGAGAGTGAATCAGGAGCCCGTGTGAAAGTGCCAGTCGATGGAAAACCGAGGAAGATAGAAATTGGTAAACAAGTAGGACTTGCCTGCAATCAATTGCTCGGAGAAATTTTTGATTCGATCAAAGAGGTTATTTCCAAAGCTTCTCCGCAGTCAGTTTTTGGTATGTTGCAAAATATCGTTTTGACCGGTGGAGGGAGCCGAATCCGTAATATTGACCAGGAACTGCAGAGGCTTTTGCTTGATGATGGCTATGAGGAACCTGATGTTCGGATTTCTTCTCGTGAAGTTATGCCTTTTGTGGGAATTGGGGCTATGAAAGTGGCCAAGGCTGCTCGTGAAGATCAGTGGATTCGTCCCTGATCAAGAAAGGCTTGCATGCCCTCACTTAAATAATGGTCTGAAGAGTCTGTCCCAGGCGTTCGACCGAGGAGAATATACGTTCGTTAATTATCTCTGGATCATCTTCCTGATGATCAGAAAAAAGAATGCTCCATCCTTCCAAGGTGTGCAATTCCTCTTTTTCGGGGTCGGGGAATTTCTCTAACCCTTTAACCTTTAAATGCCGGACTAAAAACTCGGCCAGTTGGACAGCTGCGGCTAGCTTCGGGTTAACAGTGGCTTTCGATGGGTGATTATGCCAGTGCACCGCCTCGACAACTTCCTCTGATATATGATGATTCCAAAGGTAATACGCACCCATTTTGGCATGATCCCATCCAACCAGACTAACTTCCTTGGTAGTTAGTTCTTTGAGTGATTGATGAGATTTCCCATACACATGGGGGAAAATTTCTGGGAATGTAATGGCAAGGATCAAAATGCCGAGATTGTGAAGCAGCCCTGCCACATAATCAGCTTCCTGCTCAACTTTATGATCGGCAATGGAGAGGATTTCGCGGGTAAGGATGGCGGTGCCGATACTGTGTCGCCAAAAGCTTTCCCAGGAAAAGTGTTCACTCTTTTTTCCTAGTGCAGAAATCTCTTCAATAATCGGGGTGGCAGCGATCAGTTCACGAATCCGATTGAGTCCTAAGAAAATGGAGGCTTCTTCAACCCCGGTGATATGATGATCTTCTTTGCTTCCAAAAAAGATTGAATTTACAAGATCCAAAACTCTGGTGGTGAGAGATGGGTCCAACCTGATGACCTCTGCGATTTGTCCGACAAAACTATCTTCTGAATCAAGAAGATTGGCGAGGGTTTCGTTAATGCTCTCCAATGAAGCCAATTTGGGACACTGATTAATCCTCTCAATCAATAAAAAGTCTGAGGGAGGGTTCATCGGTAAGCCTGAACGGAAGCAAAATTGAATTTTGGCTTCCTCATTTAGAATACAGAATTAAACTTTGATCTCGACAGCGTTTGGTCGGTGATCGGAAAGATGAGCTTGTTCCTGCATACAGGATTCGAAAAAGTTTTGGGCATTCTTACAGGCCTGAGATCCTTGATTAAGAATAAGAGTTCTCCCAGTGGAGGAAAGGATTTGCATGGACCCATCGGCTCTCTTTTCCAAATAAAGTGTATCCCCGGTGTCTTTTTCCAAAAAAGATTGGATTGCGGGTGACTGCATAAATTGCTGCTTGAGCTCTTTTCTTGTCAGACCTTTGTCGACCGAAGAAACAGCATCCAATTCTTGGGAGAAAGATTCTGAACTCGGCTTAGGGAGGTCGGTATTGGGTGTCGAGACTTTATCAAAAAGATTTTTCCCCATTGAAACGAGACTGCTTGCAACTACTGGATTCATGAAGAATGTAGAGCATTTCTTTTGCCAATTATTTTGCAGTTACATCCATTTGAGGCATTTCCTCTCAACCAACGTCTCTGCAATTTGAATCGCGTTAAGTGCGGCACCTTTCCATAGCTGATCGCCTACGACCCATAGGGCTAGACCATTCTTAAATACTTGGTCAATCCGAAGCCTGCCCACCCCACATTCTTCTTTTCCCGCATAATGCAAGGGGGTGGGGTATCGGTTTGCATTGGGAAGATCCCAAAGTTCAGCCCCTTCGAATTCCTCGATGGCAGCTTTGGCATCCGGGACATTGACTGGTTGTGAAAATTCTGCATTTAAACTTATGGAGTGAGCCCGATTGACAGGGACGCGTACGCAGGTGCAGGAAACCTGCAGTCCTGGGATTCCCATTATCTTGCGACTTTCGTTTTTCATTTTAAGTTCTTCCTTCGTATAACCGTCCTCACGGAAGTCATCGATATGAGGAATTAAATTGTGGGCAATAGGGTGGGGGAATGGAGATTCTGCAGGAGGAGAAGAGGGGACTTCGGCGGGTGCAAATTGAGCTTTGAGCTCGTTCTCTAATGCCTGGAATCCAGCCTCACCAGCACCAGAAACTGCCTGATATGTAGATGCCATGAATCGTTGCAGGCCAAATCTTTTGTGCAAAGGATAAAGTCCCATAAGGGCAACTGCAGTTGAGCAATTCGGGTTGGCGATAATACCCTGATGATCTTCAAGTATGTCTGGGTTGATTTCGGGGACAATTAACGGAACCGTCGGATCCATTCTGAAGGCAGAACTGTTATCAATGACGACACATCCATGCCTGCGGGAAGCCTCGGCGAATTGCTGTGATTGTTTTGATCCTGCACTAAATATGGCCAGGTCGAGATCTTTAAAAGAGTCGGCCGTGGTTTCCTGTACGGTCTCTAGGTTTCCACATGCCTGAATTTGTCTGCCTGCGGACTTGGGGGATGCCAGCAGGCGGGCTTCCGCGACTGGAAACTCTCTTTTTTCAAGAAGACTAATTATTTCTTGGCCAACCGCTCCGGTTGCGCCTACGATTCCTATACGATATTTTTTCAATGAATGTAGAAGGTTTATATTTTAAGTACCAAGAAGTGATAAAATCCTTAGGTATTGAGGAGACTGATAATGTTTTGTGTGCATCAATTACAAATCAGACACTACACATTCTTAAAGATGGGAAAAGCTTGAAAGACTACCTGATGTCAAGTTCTAAGCGTCCGCAGTCATGTGTGGAAAATTCCCTAGGTACCCCTTGGGGTTTACATGAAGTTTGTGAGAAAATCGGAGATGATGCTCAATTAGGGATGGTTTTTGAGGGCAGGCAGGCGATTGGTTTACCCTTTTCTGGATGTGACAAGAAGAAGCAGGAAAAGAATTTGATTACTACAAGGATTTTGAGACTAAAGGGATTGCAGGAAGGCGTGAATCTTGGGGGAGATGTGGATAGTTTTGATCGATATATATACATACATGGAACTAATCACGAAGATCGCCTGGGTGCTCCTTCGAGTTCGGGATGTTTGCAACTCTCAAATCTAAATGTGAAGGATTTGTATGATCAGACCAAGGTAGGAGATCATTTATGGATCGAGTTAGTTGAGCCTTTCTAAATCGAATAGTTAATATTAAACTTCTGATGAATTCTTGATGAAGCGAGGCAAGAGGCTTCATCCTCATTGATCTCAATAACTTCGGAACTTGAATTAGAAAACTTTATAGTGTTCTTAATCCTTTCCTGTTCAAGACTTGGTGAATCCTCGTCGATGATGAGAAAGTTATAGTCGATTTGACGAATTCTGATCAGGGCATCATCAAGACCATCGCTATTTTCAACATTGAATCCCTCTCGCTTAATTTCACTGGTAACCCTTTTACGAAGTTGTTGATTTTCAATAAAAATGAGCACTGAAATCCGTAACCTTGAACGAATAAGTCCAATGATATGCTCCACTCGAATGGGTTTATGGAAAAATGCGATGCAGCCTAATTCCTGCGCTTCCTTCTCAAGTTCGGGGACCGAAAAAGCACTAATAAAGATAAATTTCGCATGCCTCTTATCGATTTTAAGCATTTCCTTGTATGTTTGAACACCTTTAATGTCAGGCATTTGCATGTCCATAAGCACGAAGTCAAAAGTTTTATCTGTGTAAAGCTCGATGGCCTTGCTACCATTTTCAGCTAGATCCACCTCAAACCCCTCACCCTCCATTACATCGGACATGGTGGTACGAATAGCAGGGTGGTCGTCGACAATTAGTATCTTTGTTTTCATGGTGTTTTGACTAGCAATATAATTAATTTGGTATTTTTAATGAGATAGTTGTTCCCTTTGTTGATGACTCTTTTATTTCGATTGAGCCACGGTGTCTTGCCAGCAAATCAGAACACAATGGTAGACCGAGCCCGAATCCATCCTCTTTGTCTGTATAAAGTGGTTCAAATACTCGACTTTGTAATTCGCGAGGAATCCCTGTTCCATTGTCAGTTATTAAGATTTCAATAAATTCCTCTTCTTTCCTCGCAAATACTTTAATTTCCACTTCTGAAATCAAATCGTTTGACTGGATTGAATTTATAAAAAGATTTGAAAGGATTTGCCTGAAAAGAAGCTTATCAACTGTTAGCTCGAGGTTCTCTGGCTCTGAATTGTAGGAAAATTTGACTTGGTCGGAAAGGTCAAGCACTTCAAGCACATCCATACATAGTTCCTTCAAGTTGACTGCGCTTAATTTAAGTTCCTTCCCCTTGGTAATATTTAGCAAATGCTCAATAACATCATCACTTGCAGAAAGTTGCTGATCAATGATCTCAAGATGCTCCAGTGATTTATCTACGGCGGATAAATTGTTTCTTAAAAAGTAAACCGAATTCCTAATTGCAGACATCGGATTGCGTAATTCATGGGCAATATTGGATGACACCTGTCCAACATTTGCAAGTCGTTCTTGTCTTCCAAGCTGATTTTGGAGATTTAAAAGTTCCTGATTTTTTTTGATTCTAACTTTTATTTCTGACTGAAGCCTTTTATTCGCTTTCTTCAAATCATCGGTTCTTTCGATCACCCTAGTCTCCATCTGTTCCTTACTTTCAACAAGTTTCTCATTTGCTTCGCCTATCGAATCGAGCATGTTATTAAATACGGTCGTTAACCGTCCGAACTCGTCATCAGTCATTTTTTTGGCTCGAGCTTGTAGATCTTTCTCACTGGCTACTCTCTCGGCAACGGAGACCAGTTCGATAAGGGGTTTTGTGAGACTTTTCTCAATCCATAGCGCGGCAAATATCACAAGGATTACAATGATTAACCAGATGGTGAAGGTTAGTTTTTTAAACTCATCCTGCATCGATTTTAAATCGTCTAATGAACGGACTAGAATGACCGTCCCAATTTTTTGGTCTTGCGAGTAAATTAATCTTTGAACCATCAGGTCATTCTCAAGCCAAACCTCCTTCTCAATTGGAAGCGGAGTGGGTGATTCTGGTGGATTCTTTTCATTTTCCCCATTACTGTAACTTGTTACGAATAGGTAAGGCTTGTTTGTTGGTTGAAAGATATCAAACTTCCAGATCTTGATGTGCCTAATCGCATCATTCTCAACCAGTGCATCGGTTATTTCTTGTGCTGTTTCCGGATCATCAAACTCTAGAGCAGGATGGATTTGTCTAGATAAAGTGGAGGTAAGCTCCGTGGTCATATTCGAAATTAGTCTTCGATGAGAAATTGTCGTTTCGTTGACTAGGTATAAACCGCCCAGTGTTGGAACGATAAGACTCAGTGTGATCGCTGCGAGGAGTAATTTTCCTCGGAATGACCCATGTGATAATTGAGAAAACAAAAAGAAAAACTGGCCAGATGACTATTTCTTGGGTGGGCGAATTATGTTAATCGCCCCTTTAAGTGTTTCTTCCGGGAAATCTTTATTTGCTTGGATCGAGGACTTCAGGAATTGGAAAAGTCGATTCTCCGGACTGCCCTTCCCATCTATTTTTTCAGTTCTTTGAACATAATGAGGCGCAGAAAAAGTACTGTTTTTCTGATGAAGGGAGTCTCGCACCGCGTGGAGGATTCTCGTGTCAGTTTCTACATTCCTAAACTTTTCATTTAAAATTATTAAATCCAATTCTTTAAGCTGGCTTAATGTGAAGGTCTCAAATGGTTTACCTAGTCTAGTGTTCAATAGTTGCTCCAAATCACTGGCATTTACATGTGGATAATCATCTGCTAAGGCGAAAAAGGAGAAATCCTGAAAGATTCCCGATCTTAAGGCAAAGTGAACATTCGGAACCGAAATAATCTCGAAATCTTTGGATGCCGGGATAGAATCCGCAAAGCCATCGGTATTTTCTCCAATGACTAATATTTGTCTTTTGAGATAACGAGAATTTTTGGCGATCTCCGATTTCAGGCGAGATAGTGTCTCTTCCTGAATGGTTTGAATTGAAGGACTAAGGGAAGTGGAGTAGACCATGGTGATAATAAATTAGGGTTATAGTATTATCTTATGATGCCACTATTTCCTGTCAATCACCTTTGGTTTATGAACTTTCTGAATTTAGGGAGATAAAGTTTTTAAAGATTCGAGCAACTGAGATAAATTTTCCTTCACAATAATTGTACTGCCCAAGGATAATAACTCATCTACTCCATGAGTACCAGTAGGGAGAAGGATACATTCCATAGACGCATTCTTAGCAGTTTTATAATCGTAAGGAGAATCTCCTACATAGATTGTTTCCTGGGGGGTGAAGCCAAGTTTATTAAGTGCGAAATGAGTGAGTCGAGTATCTGGTTTCTTCCATGCAGTGTCATTGACCCCTAATGTAAATTTAAGAAATTGGTCGAAGCCTAAATGTTTACAGGCAGCGCGAGCATGAGGTCCATATTTATTTGTGAGGACTGCTGTATGGATATCATTTTGCTTGCACCATTTGAGGATATGATTGGACCCTGGCAGGGCAATCAGTCCGTCAAACATTTCTTTCTCGAAGATTGGTCTTAGGATTTGAACAGCTTCCTCAGCTCTTTCAGGTCCAATCAACTTTTGCATGGTTGTATCCGACGCCCCACCCACTGCACGCTTAACAGTTTCAAAGCTTGGCTCAGGGTACCCCATAGAGGATAAGGTCAAGGAGAAAGCACGATGAATGGCTTGAAATTGATCAATTAAGGTGCCATCTAAGTCGAAGAGTATTGCTCGTGGTCGCATTATTGTAGTATAAAGAAAATGTTTTAATGGATAAAAGTACTCAGAGTAACTCGCATTCCGGTAATAGCGAATTGAATATTCCAATCATGGAATGGAAGCGTGAGAAAGATGAGATATTAATAAGTTTGTCAGGTTATTGGCGTTTATCATGCAGGGAAAGACCTCGGATCATTAAAAGGTGGCAATCCTTGGTTAAGCAGTCAAGTGATGTCCGAGTTTTTCATATCTCGTGCACTGATTCCGCAGATTGGGACTCCTCTTTGGTGGTCTTTTTTAAAAATGCAATTGATGATCTTCGTTCTAAGAAAAAAGCCGTCGAGGTTGGGTCTGTACCAGCAGGTTTAAGCCAACTACTAAAACTGAGTGATTCTGACCGGGGCGGTAAAGATGGAAAAGTAAACAAGGTGGATGAGTTTGAGAAATTTGCCACTGATTTGCCCAACTATTTTGTCCAGCCAATCGAATTCTTTGGTGCGGTAATTATTGCCTTTATGGAATTTATTTCCGGAAGGTCAGTGATGAGGTGGCGTGATTTTTTTGAGAGTGCGAAACAGTGTGGGGCATCAGCTCTACCCATTGTTACCTTAATCAGTTTCCTGACTGGGCTCACTATGGCTTTTGTTGGAAGCGTTCAATTGGAGAAATTTAATGCTAAAATTTATGTGGCTGACTTAGTGAGTTTAGCCATGGTCAGAGAAATGGGAGCCTTAATGGTCGCTATTATAATGGCAGGTCGAACGGGGGCATCTTTTGCTGCTGAACTGGGGAATATGAATTTAAATGAGGAAATAGATTCGCTGAGAACTTTTGGAATTTCTCCCATATCGTTTCTCGTTTTACCCAGAACTCTGGCCCTATTTCTTATGACCCCACTGCTTACGCTCTATGCGGATGTCGTAGGAATCCTAGGGGGATTGACCGTTGGTACAGTAGTGATGAATTTCTCAGTTATTCATTACTTGGAGCAAACCCAGTCAGCATTGACTCACATGTGGGAGGTGTATTCCGGCGTTACAAAAAGTTTGATGTTTGGTCTGATTATCGGATTGGTTGGTTGCTACAAGGGAATGTATTCCGGTCGTGATTCAGCTTCTCTTGGCAAGTCTGTTACTTCTGCTGTGGTGGTTGCAATTACTTTTATTATTATAACGGATGCACTTTTTGAAACTACTTTCAGTTACCTCGAACTTCGATGACCGCATTACCTAATTATTCCAACCCAGTGATTCAAGTGGAGGGATTAAAACTGGCCTATGGTGATCATTTGGTTTTGCAAAACCTGACTTTTGAAGTCCAGCAAGGTTCCTGTCTAGTGATCATGGGGGGCAGTGGTTGTGGGAAAAGTACCTTGCTGAAATCCTTGGTTGGGCTCTTGCCTCCGATTCTAGGTGATGTTCAGATCAATAAGAAGCACCTTTGGGGCGATGATGAGCTAAGGGCAGATATTCTCCGCGATTTGGGGGTTTTATTTCAAGGAGGAGCATTGTGGAGTTCTATGTCGATTAAAGAAAATGTGTCCCTTCCTTTGGAGATTTACACGGATTTGGATGAGACAGAGGTGGAAGACTTAGTCCGGTACAAGTTGAGCTTGGTGGGCTTGTCTGGGTTTGAGGATTTTTACCCGTCTGAATTGAGTGGTGGAATGAAAAAAAGGGCAGGCTTGGCACGGGCGATGGCCTTGGATCCCAAAATACTTTTTTTCGATGAACCTTCTGCCGGACTTGACCCTATTACCTCAAGGAGATTAGATGACTTAATTACGGAGTTAAAAGAGAGTCTTGGAATAACTTTTGTTGTGGTGACTCATGAATTGGCAAGTATTTTTGAAATTGCGGATGATGCCATTTTCCTGGATGCACAATCCAAGTCGCTACTCGAACAGGGAAAGCCAAAAGGCTTATTGAATGGAAGTAAGTTTCCTCAAGTTATTGACTTTCTGACTAGGAATGATTCATCAAGCTCTTGAAATCAGCATTGATTGATTTGATTTATATCTTCATGGTGAATACATATTTTGAAAAAAAACGGTAATAGATTTTTAGTTGGAATTTTCGTACTTGGAGCCATTATTCTCCTCTTAGGTTTCACCGTATTCACGGGAGGCTTCTCCTCTTTTCGCAATCAAAACGAGAGATTTGTTCTCGTATTTCATGAAAACATGTATGGTTTGTACGAAGGCGGGAAAGTTACTTTGAATGGGGTGCGAATTGGAAGAGTAGAGCGTTTCTTTTTGGGGGATGCCATTGAAGATGCACCGGTACCAGTTCTCGTTGAGATCAATCGTAAGTTGGTTCATCGACATATGGTTGATACCGGGAATGAAATTTTTGACGAAGATGGAAAATTTAAGCAGGAAATCGTTAAAACCTTGGTCGGTCAATTGATTCAAGAGAGTTTTGTAACTGGAATTCTATACATTAATCTTACCACAGATAATGGTAAGGATGGTGAAATACCTGGAGAAGTTAACGAAGCTTATGGCTATCAGGAACTTCGTACGAGAGATTCAATTTTCGCAGAATTGAGTGAGAAAATTAATTTCGAAAAGATGAGCACCCAGATAAGTTTACTTCTAGATGTTGCTACGAAAAGGCTAAATGAAATCGATCTTCCTACTCTGCAGGCTGATTTTGCTAAATCGAACCAGGCACTTCGTGATTTCTTAAATGTTTTTACTCAGAATTACTCATCTTTGGGGCCAAGTTTAATCGAAAGTTCTGTCCAGGCTAAACTTACCTTGAATGACATTTCTAAATTATCGAAAGCAGTCAACTTGATGGTGCAACCTGATTCGGATATTCGCTTTCAGTTTTCCGACACGCTAAGAGATGTGAGTCTGATGTCTAAATCGCTAAAGAGACTTGCTGATCTTCTTGAGCGCAACCCTCAAGCCTTTCTTATCGGGAAACCCACCAGTTCTAAGGAGTAATTATGAAAATTCCGGTTATTGCTTTGTTCATCATCTTCTATGCTTGCAGTTGCGTTATCCCTGAATCCAATCATGTGGAACCTCAGTATCATTTATTAACGAAGACCTTATCAGACGAAAATCAGACTCTTGCAATGCCTGCCGTGTCTTTTCATGTAAGGGAAGTAAATGTGCCTCCTTATTTAGATGATAATCGTCTCGTCAACAGACCGGGGAATTCCTCAATTAAATATCTCGAGAATCATCGGTGGGGTGAACCCTTAGGTGAAGGTATCTCAAGAGTTGTTGGATTGAACCTGTCCAGTATTCTAAACACTCTCGATTACTCTTCTTACCCACAGCGTCTGAAGGCAGGGTGCCATTACGAAGTAGCAGTCTCTGTACAAAGATTTGAAAAAGCAGAGAATGAACAGGTCAAGCTCTCTGCAATCATAGAAATTTTTCACCGAAATAGAATCGTCAGACAAGTTCAATTTTATAAATCTATTTCTATTAAAGGAAGAAATATTTCGGATGAAATTGACGCACTCACTTTCGCACTTTCTTCCGCATCTTTTCAAATTGCGAAGACGATTTATTCCTTACCGATGAGCCTTGCTTTGCGAATTGACGCAGGTGAGGTGATCTGGGAAGACTCAACTTTAGTTCAGGTGACTAAGCTTTTGAATGAAATTCTGGCTAATCATTCAAAACAAGAAAATACAATTAAAATTTCTATGGGAAACAATCTAACTAATCATCAACTTCCGCTCATTTCGTTACATTCCCAAAACAAATCTTTATACGAAGTGATTAATCAAGTTAGGGATCATTTAGGAATCACTGTTGATTACACTCCCTCAGGGATCATTTTTTCATCATTACAGTAAGTAAATTTTGGAATTTTTCCTCATAAGCATCCTTGCCATAATCACTCTATGTATTTCATGGCATACTAGGCGAATAACCAGAATAAGAGACGAGGAAAAACTCATGCAGGAAATTGATA
>MDTB01036524.1_pt1 | contig 11044 bp, 10 predicted proteins | sample 811161 | NCBI WGS metagenome assembly MDTB01 (sample SAMN05326650, study PRJNA326480) | marine metagenome | isolation source: seawater | place: Mediterranean Sea | collected 2009
CCATTTCTTTAGTTATTTTCATAAATAATTTTGATAAGTTCATTTTAATCCCCTTGCTCTAATAAGATATTATCTTTTGATCTATATTTCTCCATAAATACCAACTAGCAACTGTGTTCCATGGGCTCCATAATAAGTAATATTTTTCAAAATTGATATTTTTTTTATCTTCTCCATACATATTAACTAAAGAGTTTATAATTCCTATATCTTTAACTGGTAATATATTTGATCTACCTAAATGAAATATCATAAACATTTCAGCTGTCCAATCCCCAATTCCTTTTACATTGGTAAGATATTTAATTACTTCATTGTCTTCAAATTTATTTAAATCTTTAAATGATATTTCTTTATTTATTATTTTTGATGACAAATCCTTTAGGTAGGATATTTTCATTCTTGACAACCCACAATTTTTTAAAATTTCATTAGAGATCTTATTTATATCTTTTGGAGTAATTTTAACTTTTGAGGTTATTTTTTTTTTAATACTGGTGGCTGCAGAAACTGAAATTTGTTGCCCTAAAATTGAATTAAATAAAGTAACAAAGGGATCTTTAGAAGTATTTAAATATTCATCACCAGACATATTGATAATTTTTCTTAAATTATCATCTTTAATTGAAAGATCTTTTTTCGCTTCTTCCCAATACTTAACTTTCATTTATTATTTCTGGATAACATTCCCATCTATCTCTTACTTCCCAATTGCATCTCATATCCTCAGAATGACCGAAAAAATAAAAAATTAAAAGTGTGAAAGTTAAAACCAATAATGGAACAATCCATATAGACCTAAAAGGCTTAGTAATAAGCCAGATTTTATAAAAAGATTTACTCATAATTTTAAAATTATTTACTACCTAACCAATTATTTAATATTTTTGATTGATTATCAACAAACTTAAGGTTTATATTCATTTTTTCTATATTCTGATCTATTGTTTTTTGACCTTGAGGAATTGGGTTTTTTTCGAAAAATATATTAACTCTATTAGCTAAATTGTTGTCTGATATAGATTTAATACCTCCAAACATTCTTGGGATTGTATTGTTTGGAAAAATTTCATTAATTTTTTTCCAATTTTCTTCAATAAAATTCCATGTAGTTAAAGAATGTCTAAAATTTCTTAAAGTGGTAGCAATTAAATATGGGGCGTCTTGGTTTTTAATTTTTTTGCTTATTGCCATTTCAAGAGTTTTTTTAGCCAGGCCATTTGATTTAAATTCAGAAAGTGAATATAAAAATCTTATTTTTTCTTGTGGTATTTGACTATTTGTATATTTATCTAAAAATTGTTCATGAAGTTGTTTGTCTCCATTGTTTGCCATAATTGCTATTGCAGATGCTGCTAAATTAGGTTCAACATCAGGTTTTCCATCAATATAGTCTTGATATATATTTTTTGCTTTTTGAATAAATTCTTCATCTTCGCAAGTTATACCTAAGCCCCTGAAAATTAGTGCTCTAAGTTCAGTAATTTGAACATTTTCATTTTGATTTTGAATATTACCAACATTTTCAAGTAATTTTTTAAGATATGTACTAACTATGCTAATCATCTTTTCTTTATTATTGTCATTCGAGTACCTTTTACCAATGCTAAAAGTCGAAATAATTAATGATTGTAAGTCAGTTGAATTATCAAGATTTAATTTCATACATAATTCATAAAATAAATTTATATCGTTGTTATTGGATGTAACGCTACTCCAAAGATCATCTACTAATGAAAACTTTTCTAATTCGTTTAAATTACTAAGATTATTAAAAATTTGATTTACTAATATATCTTCCGAATATTCAGATCTGTAAAATCCATTTGAATTTGAATTTCCATATATGAATTTATCAATCAATATGTCTGTAGATAATTTATTACCTTCTAATAATATTTTATTTTTTTTACCATCTGAAGAAATTTCAATAGGTACTTTCCAGTTAAAATCATTATTAATATTGTCATATTTAAAAGTTTCTTGGCTTAACTCAAGATAACCATTATTATCTTTAAATTTTAATCTTGGAAACCCTGGTTGCAGTATCCATGTATTCATTGTGTCTCGAACTGGAATAGATGAAAATTCTTCTATGCTGTCCCATAAATCAGATGTTTCAGTATTTGAAAATTCGTGTTTTTTTAAGTAACTTCTAATTCCGTCTCTAAATTGATCCTCCCCAACATATTGTTCAAGCATCCTTAATACAGCCCCACCCTTTTCGTATGTAAGCAAATCAAACATTGCAGATGCGTCATCTGGGGATATAACTTCAAATTCAATAGGTCTTGTCGAATGAAGTGAATCAACATCAAATGCTGCTGATCTTTCGATTCCAAACTGAACCCATCTTTTCCAGTCTTTATTGAATACGTCAACAGCCTTTGTAGCCATAAAAGTAGCAAAAGCTTCATTTAACCAAATGCCATTCCACCACTTCATAGTCACTAAATCACCAAACCACATATGTGCAATTTCATGACAAATTACATCTGCAATTCTTGTTAACTCTCCCTGAGTTGCATTTTTTTCATCCACTAGAAGCAATGCTTCACGATATGTTATACAACCTAAATTTTCCATTGCCCCTGAAGCAAAATCAGGGATAGCAATCATATCTAATTTGTCTCCTGGATAAGGGCGACCAAAATAATCTGTAAAATATTTTAAAGCAAATTCGCCTACATCAAGTGCAAATTTTGATAAATCTTTTTTTCCTTCAGGGAACACTATTCTTAAAGGAGTTCCATCAACAATCAATTCATCAGTTGCTTCGAATGGGCCCATGATAAATGCTACTAAATAAGTTGACATTTTAATTGTGTCATTGAACTCATATATTAATTTATTATCCTCATTGGTTGTATTTTTTAAACTTGAATTCGATACAGTAAATAAATCTTTCGGCACTTTAAGCTTTATAGAAAAAATAGATTTAAATTCAGGTTCATCAAAACAAGGAAAAGCTCTTCTAGCATCTGTGCTCTCAAATTGAGTTGTTCCTATTTTATGTAGCTTTCCTTTAGGATCTTGATATGTTGACATATAAAATCCTCTCAATGAATTATCAAGTATTCCAGAAAACTCAAGATATAACTCATATGCACCCTCTTTTATTTCTTGATCGAAATTAAATTCAACTATTTCATGTTTATTATCAAAATTAATTTCAGGAATATATTCATTATTATTAGAATCAATTAATTTTGGTTTGTATATTTTTAGTCCAATTGAATTAAGTTTTATTTGATTTGTAGATTCTTTAATTTGAATTTGAATTTTTTCATTACCTGCAAATTTTTCATTTTCTAAATCAGGCTCAATAAAAATTTCATATTTTTTAGGTAAAGCATACTTTTCTAATCTAAATTTATTTTTCATTTTTCTCCTTAAATATTATTAAAACCTTCTATTGCCATACTTACTGCTATCACAATCATTGCAACTGAAAGTAATTTCATTACCAATCTTCCTTTTAATCTCTTTGATATTATAACCCCTATTTGAGATCCTATTATTCCTCCAAATCCAAGTGGTATAACTGCTGATACTTCAATGTTTCCATTCAAATAATGAGCAAATGAACCAAAAAGTGTATAAATAGACATAGTCGCAACAGAAGTGGCAGCAGCTACTTTAACTGGGAAATTAAAAAAATATACCAAGGTTGGAGTTCTAAGTGGACCGCCACCAATACCAAAAAAACTCGAAATAAATCCAAAAATTATATTTACGCTTGTTGCTAAAGGCTCAATGAATGTATATCTAAATTTTTCTCCTGATCTAGAATTAATTTCTCTTTTGGTTATCCATAAACTTTTATTGGTATTCTCGAATTTTTTTAAATTATTATTTTTTTCAGATTTAGATGGACTCCAATAAACATAAAGTCCTGTTAATGAAAGAATTAATGCAAATAAAATATTAAAAATTGCACTATTTATTTTTTCTAAGCCAATTACAGCTAAAATTGCTCCTGGCATTGCTGCAATAGCAAACAAAATTGTACTTCTTATGTCTACAATTTTTAGTCTTAGGTATGATATTGCACCTGATAGTGAAGCTATTGAAACGCAAAGTATGCTCGTTCCAACAGCAGATTGAGGCGAGAAGTCAAAAAAAAGCATTAAAGTTGGCCCTATAATAAAACCTCCCCCAGCCCCAACTAATACACCATAAGAAGTTGCTAATATACCTACAAAGAAAAATGCAAAAAGCTGTATTAAGCTAAATTCCATTTTTCTTAACTCCAGGTTCTATCATGCGAGTCTAATTTATCCCATTCATCCGTTGGTTCAAATGCGCCAGCTGGATAAATATCCATAGCATTTCCTTGACCTGCCCATCCACCCGGCTTAACGTTTAAATGTTTTTCAACAGCATCTTCGTTAAGTGTAATACCTAACCCCGGAGATTCTGGTACTTTTACAAAACCATTATTAATTATTTTTTTTGTTTCAAAATTAACTAAATCATCCCACCATGGATTATCAACAGAATGCATTTCTAATGCCATAAATCCTTCTGTTGCAGCAGCGCAATGAACGTTTGCCATTGCTACAATGGGTGAACCAGCTTGATGTAATGCCATGGGTATACCTTTTTCTTGTGCGTAATCACCAATTTTTTTTGTTTCTAATATTCCGCCAGATGTAGCTAAATCAGGGTGTATTATAGAAACCGCTTCATTATCAATTAGTGGTTTAAATCCTTCTAATAAATAAATATCTTCACCTGTGCAAACTGGAGTATCAACTGAATTTTTTAGCTGTTTCCATTGATTAGTATATTGCCAAGGAATCATATCTTCATACCAAGCAAGTGAATATTTATCTAATTCTTTTCCTAGCCTAATACAACTTTCTAATCCTATGTGACCAAAATGATCAGTAGCTATGGGAACTTCATACCCAACAATATCTCTTACAATTTTTACATACTCAGATATTTCTGAAATTCCTTTATCTGTCAACTGAATTCCAGTAAATGGATGCATTGTATTTTGTGCTTCAACCATCATGCTTTTTAATGACCCCCCTGTAGAGCCTTCATTAATATTTTTTTCGTTATAGTCATTAGGGAAAATTAACCCACCTTCTACTTGTTCAGAAATCCAGATACCAATATCCATCTTTAGGTATGAAAACCCTCTTTCCATTCTTTCTTTTAATGCATTACCCATTTCAACAGGATCTTTTTTTGACGGGGTGTCAGAATAAACTCTTATCTGGTCTCTATATTTTCCTCCCGCTAACATATATGCTGGGACTCCATAAGCCTTCCCTGCCAAATCCATTAATGCCATTTCAACGCCACAAACTCCACCTCCAAATCTTCCATGCCCACCAAATTGCTTAATTTTTCTAAATAATCGTTCTACATCACATGGATTTTCACCAATTAATCTACTTTTAAGCATTAATGCATATCTAGCACTAGCACCATCTCGAACTTCACCAAGACCAACAATATCTTGATTTGTATATAATTTTATTATTGGCCATCTCCAGTTATTTTCGCCAACTACTGCAATTCTCATATCAGTAATTTTAAGATCTGAAGGACTTGAACTTTTTGAAAAATTTGACATTATTGACCTCTATTTTTTTTATAAATATTTATAAGGATCTTAAAACTAAATTAGTATAAAATCAACGAATGGAAATTTGGATATTATTTGCTTTATTTAGTTCTTTGCTTTTTGCTATTGTTAGTGTTTTAGATAAGTTTGCTGTTTATGATAAATCAGGTATTTCACCTGCCTTATTAAATATGTATGTTGGTTATAGCAATTTATTCATTAGCACTATTTTTTTAGTATTTTATTTAAGGTCTTTTAGTATCTTTCATTTTTATGCACTTTCAGTTGGCTTAATCCAGGGAGTTAGCCTTATAGCGCTTTTCTGGACACTTAAAAATTTTAATGTAACTAGAACAATGACTACTTGGAGTAGTTATCCATTTTGGGTTGCGATTTTGTCTTTTGTGTTTACAAGTGAAAACTTAACAATCATTCAAGTTCTTTTCATGGCAATCACTATTATTGGAAGTATCACAGCTAATATTAAAATAAATGATGCTAATAACGATAAATTTAGTATTTTTTCAGTACTTGTTATAGTTTTTGGGACTATTTTGTTTGCTGCTTCTCAAGTATTAAATAAAGAAATTGTTACTGAAATTTCAATTTTAGAAACATACGGCCTTAGAGGTGTTGGTGTTTTTTTAACATTAGCTTTGCCATTTTCATCAAAAAAAAATCTCAAGAGTTTAAAATTATATGTTTTAGATTGGGATAAAAGTAAATATCTTTTTATAGCTGAAACTCTTATTGCGACCTTTGCTTATTTAACAATATTAATAGCCCTTTTAACGGGCCCAGTATCTTTAGTTGCTTCGATTTCTGGAACAAGACCAGTTTTTATAGTATTAATATATATACTTTTAAATTTATTAGGTTTTCAAATTTCTGAAAAATTTATTAAAAATGAAGTATTTATTAAATTATTTTCAGCTGCATGTGTTGGGATAGGAGTTTTTGGAATTGCTTATTTCTAAAAAAATTGGATTAGCTCAAATCGGATCAAAGCATGGCCATGCTACTTCTGTATTATCAACTATTATTAATAATCCAAGAGTAAACTTTATAGGTTTATATGAACCTGATATTAAAAAAAGAAATGAATTAAAGAAATCCAAAAATTTTCCATTTAATAAAATTAATTTTTTAGAAAATGAAAATAGATTATATGAAAAAGATGTTATTGCAATTTCATCAGAAGGTTCTAACAAAGAATCTTTAGATCATACTTATAAAGCTGTATTAAATAATAAACATGTTTTTTATGATAAACCTGCTGGTGAAAATTTAGATTTATTCAAAAAAACTTTAAATCTTGCTAATGATAATAATCTATATGTACAGCTAGGCTACATGTTTAGATTTCATAAAGGCTTTAAAAAAATTACTGATATTGTAAAGTCCGGACGCCTAGGTAATGTTTTTTCAATAAGAGCTCACATGTCAACTTCAATTGATAAAAAAATGATGAACCAAATATCAACCCATAAGGGCGGAATTTTTTATGATTTGGCAGGTCATGTGATTGATCAGATAGTTTATTTAAAGGGAGAGCCAAAAAAAATTACTAGCTTTATAAGAAAAGATTTTACTGGTACTTCTAATTTTTTTGATAATGCAATATCAATTTTTGAATATGAGGATTGCATAACTTCTATTGATATTTCTGCAGATGAAAAACCTCCAATGGCTAGAAGGTTTGAAGTATATGGAACTAAAGGGTCATTGATTATGGAGCCATTTGAACCTGCACAGACACTAAGAATAAATATACCTGGTGAAAAAAATTATGAAAATTATTTAACTATTAATGATTATGACAATGATTTTAAAACTAATGATACATCTAGGTATGTTGAAGGGTTTGATCATTTTTTAGATGTTATTGAATCTAAATCTTTACCAATTAGAACTTTTGAGCATGAATATATTACTCAAAAAACACTTCTCAAGTCATCGTTGATGCTGTAGTCTGACTTTGATGTCGTTACCTAAAATAATCAAAAAAAGGAATTCTAAGTCAGTTTTTTCTACACTTTCAAAAGCTGAGAAAAAAATTATAAGAGCTTGGTGTATGTATGATTGGGCGAATTCTGCTTTTTTCACAAGTATTGTTTCCGCAATAATGCCTATTTACTTTGTTGGTTTGTATCGAGAGTCATTAGGTTCAGGCCTAGTAATATTTAATTTTCAATTCTCTGCAACTGTTGTATGGGCATTAACTGGCGCACTTGGAACTTTTTTAGTTGCATTGAGTAGCCCTGTTATGGGTGTTATTGCAGATAGGTCTGGCTTGAAGAAAAAGCTTATGGCAATCTTTTGTATTAGTGGCTGTTTAGCAACAATAATGCTTTTCTTTTCGTCTTATTCATCTTCACCTTGGTTATTTAGTCTTGCATTTTATTTCTTAGGTGCAATCGGTGCTGCAGGTGCTAATGTTTTTTATAATTCTTTACTTCCTCATATCGCTCCTGAAAATTTATTAGATGATGTTAGTAGTAGAGGCTATGCTTATGGTTACCTTGGTGGTGGTGTTCTCTTATTGTTTCATTTAATCATTTTGATTTTCTTTGATTATTCAGACTTAGCAATAAGATCATGTCTTGCATCTGTTGGTATATGGTGGTTTGGATGGGCCTTATGGACTCTTAAAGTCGTTCCGGAACCAAAGTATAAAAAAACAAGAAAAATTGGCATACAAAAATCTATAACAAGAGCTGTAAGACAAATTAAATCTACCGCTGGAGAGTTCCGCCAATTTAAACAATTATTAATTTTTTTAATAGCCTTTGTAATTTTCAATGATGCTATTGCAACATGCCTTGGTATTGCAGGCGCATATGGTTTAGATGTTTTAAGAATTTCACCTGAAACGGCAACATTAACTATACTTCTTGTTCAATTTGTTGCTTTTCCAGGATCATTATTTTTTAGTTACCTTTCCAAAAAACTAGATACAAAGAAATCATTAGCTATTGCAGTAAGCGGTTGGGGGTTTATAGCAATTATGGCCTTAGGTTTTGCCCCTCTGCAGTTAGATGAACATAATGAATATGATTACCAATTGAGTTTCAATCAAAATAATTACACTTTAGACACTTCCCCTACTTTGTCAGAAACTAACAAAAATGAAATTGAATGGTCTGATATGAATTCAATATATATTGATAAAGAAGTCCTTGAGGTAGAAAATGTAAATAATTTTATTTTAAATTTTGATACACCCGATTGTAAATTTAGTATATCTGTTACTGGTGGCCCATTAGATAGTATTAATAAAACTTGTGATAAACATCCTACTTTTTTAAATCAAAATATTCTTGATGAATGGCCTAAATTTTTGAGAAAAATATTATGGAAACCATTATCACTAAATCAAGATACTCAGTTTTTAATTATGGGAATATTTGTTGGCATGTTTATGGGGGGTGCTCAGGCACTTGGAAGGAGCCTTTTTGCTTACATGACACCAAAATCTAGAAGTGGTGAATTTTTTGGTTTCTTTTCATTATCATGGAGATCTATATCCGTTCTTGGCCCCTTAAGTTATGCTTTATTAGCTGGCTTCTATTCGCCTAGAGTAGGATTATCATTTTTAGGATTACAAATTTTTATCGGATTATATATTTTGAAATTTGTTAATGTTTCTGAAGGAAGAAGGGTTGCCTTAGAACAAGATAAAGAAAGCCATATTATTAAATAACTTTATTAGCTTCTGTTGGCCAATTAACTGTCATTCCGTTTATTTTTAAATCTCTCATTTTCATTACGTCTAATGTTGATTTTGCACCCCAAGCACATAAAATATGTCCAGAATCTTTCAAGTTTTTAATAAATAATTTTTCTTCCCAGATTTCATTATCTACATTTGGTATCAACATATTAATATTATATTTTTTAATTAATTTTAAAATTTCATTACAATTATGTTTTTCATTGGTTAATAACCATCCAGTCCTAATATCATTAGAAATTTTTCTTGATTCAATTAAATTATTAAAATCAAATGATGTAATGCTATAACCAGGAACTGAATAAGGTTTACCTTTTAATTTGTACCATTCATTTTTTTTAAGTAAATCTATTACTATTTTTGCCAATTTTTTTTCATGTGATTTTAACTCTATCTGCAAATGTACTTTATTTTTATACTTGTTAAGAATTTTTTCAAAACTTGGTATTTTTTCATTTTTAAATTCTTTTCCAACCCAGCTACCAACGTCAAAATTTGCAATATCCTTAAATTCAATTTCATTAATTTTTAATTCAATTTCACATATTCTTTTTAAATCATAGTCATGAAAAACTATCGGAATACTATCTTTAGTTAATTGAACATCAAGTTCAAAAATATTAAACCCTTTGTCAATGGCTAAATCAAAACTTGCAAGTGTATTTTCTGGGGCTATATCTGAGTAACCTCTGTGAGCAATTATATTCATTTAAAAATTAAGATAAAAAAGTGTTAATATATTTAATATTAATTAAAACATAACATAATTTATTAAAGTGTTTAAACATCTAGAAAAAATATCTTGCAGTAGATCTATTTTATTAATTGCTTTTAAGGGTTGGTCAGATGCTGCTGAAGCTGCAACAAGTGCAACAGATACTATTATCAATCATTATCAGGCTGAAAAATTTGCATCTTTTGAAGAAGAAGAGTTTTTTGCATTTGCTAGAGAAAGACCAAATATAAAAAATTCTAAAGAAGGCAGAATTATTCAGTGGCCAAATAATGATTTATATTTTATAAATGATGCTATTGAAGGAAATCCTTTAATTATATTGAATGGAACTGAGCCACATTTTAAATGGAAAACTTTTTCTAATGAAGTAATTAATCTTTGCAGGTCAATGAATGTTCAGTCAGTTGTAACTCTAGGGGCATTACTGGACTCTATTCCCCATACTAGAGGGGTAAAAACACAAATTACTGGCCAACATGAATTTATGCCGGAAGTTTTTACTCAGAAAAAAATTGAAAAATCAAGATACGAAGGTCCCACAGGTATTACTTCAGTAATAATTGAAGAATTTAAAAAAGTAGGAATACCATCAATGAGTATATGGGCACATGCACCTCATTATCTGCAAAGTTCCCCTAACCCAATAGTTTCAGAAGCGTTATTAAATGAATTATGTAATTGGTTGCCACTAAACTTTGATTCAAAAAAATTAAAACGCAAATCGGATAAATACTTGAACGCACTAGAAAATGCTATTTCACAGGATTCTGAACTGAAGAGTTATATTGAAAAATTAGAAAAAAAATATGACTCAGCTCTTTCTAATTCTGGCCCTATAGAAGATGATTTGTTGTTAAAAGATTTAGAAAAATTTTTTAATAGCAACAAAGGAAACGAAAACGGACCTAGCATTGAATAAACTTGAAAAAAAAATTGAATTTATATTTTCAAAAAAAACAAATTCTATTGGATTTGGTAAATCTTCTATTGA